>OGUL01000962.1_pt1 | contig 27415 bp, 14 predicted proteins | sample 1553651 | NCBI WGS metagenome assembly OGUL01 (sample SAMEA2580048, study PRJEB22360) | human gut metagenome | biome: human gut; feature: human-associated habitat; material: faeces | place: Denmark | collected 2008/2010
TATTGGCAGTGCCAAGGTCCATCGCTATTTCTTGTGTAAAAGAGAATAATCCCATGTAAATTAAAAATTGAGAATTAAAAATTAAAAAATATCACTCATATCAGGAACTGAGAACTAAAAAGCAGGAGAAAGCATCATTCCTCAATTTTCAATTCTCAATTCTCAATTTAATCAGTGTTTAAAGTGACGGAACCCTGTTATCACCATTGCGATGCCATGTTCATTGCAATAATTGAAAGATAGCTCGTCCTTAATGCTTCCGCCCGGTTGGATAACGGCCGTAACGCCTTCATTACCTGCAATCTCCACGCAGTCAGGGAAGGGGAAGAAAGCATCACTTGCCATTACGGCACCGTTCAGGTCAAAACCAAAGTTCTTGGCTTTCTCAATAGCCTGCTTCAAAGCGTCTACACGGCTGGTCTGTCCCACACCGCTTGCCAGCAGTTGCTTGCCTTTAGCCAGTACGATAGCATTGGACTTGCTGTTCTTCACAATCTTGTTTGCGAAAAGCATATCTTCAACTTCCTCCGCAGTCGGAGCCTTGGTCGTTACGGTTTTCAAATCTTCGGGAGTTTCCACCTTCAGGTCACGGTCTTGCACCAGCACACCGTTCAGCAAAGAACGGAACTGCTTCTTGGGCAGAGCAGCCTGCTTGCGCACCAGAATGATGCGGTTCTTCTTCTGACCGAGAATTTCCAGTGCATCCACATCATAATCGGGAGCTATGATAACTTCAAAGAATATCTTGTTGATTTCCTCGGCAGCAGCCTTGTCTATCACGGCATTTGTGATGAGCACACCGCCGAATGCGGATACCGGATCGCCGGCAAGCGCGTCTGTCCAAGCTTCCAATACTGTGGGACGTGAAGCCAGACCACAGGCATTGTTATGCTTCAGTATAGCGAAAGTAGTATCTGTGAATTCATCAATCAAGTCAACGGCAGCGTTGATATCGAGCAGGTTGTTATAAGAGATTTCCTTACCGTGTATCTGGTCGAACATAGCATCTATGTTACCATAGAAATAACCTTTCTGATGCGGGTTCTCACCATACCGCAAAGTCTTTTGGTTGTTGGCGGACTGACGGAAAGCAGACCCTTCTTCGCCATCGAAATAGTTGAAGATAGCCGAATCGTAATGAGAAGATACGGCAAACGCCTCTTTGGCAAACCAACGGCGTTCTTCGAGTGAAGTGGTAGCTCCGTGCTCCATCAGCATATCGCGAAGAGGCTGGTATTGAGCCTGTGAAGCAACGATAACCACATCATTATAATTTTTGGCAGCGGCACGTATCAAAGAAATGCCACCTATATCAATTTTCTCAATAATAGCCGGTTCTTCGGCACCGCTGGCAACGGTGGCTTCAAACGGATACAGGTCAACGATAACAAGGTCTATTTCGGGAATCTCATATTTCTCTATCTGTTGCATGTCTTGTTCCAATCCGCGACGGCAAAGGATACCTCCGAATATCTTCGGATGCAAAGTCTTAACGCGTCCACCCAGAATGGAAGGATATGTGGTAAGGTCTTCCACTGCCTTGCAGGGATAACCCAAAGATTCTATAAATTGACGAGTTCCGCCGGTTGAAAGGAACTCTACACCTTCTTCATGCAGTTTGGTAATGATTTCGTCCAAACCTTCTTTGTGGTAAACGGATACCAGAGCTGTTTTGATTCTTTTAGTTTCAGACATGGATTTGCGTATTAAAGTAATGCGTACATTTTACTATTCGGAATGCAAAGTTACTAATTTTGTTTATTCACACATACATTCATACACAATAAATTAGGTATAATTAAAAAAGGAACTCATTATTAATTCCGATACCTTTGTACAATGATGCAGAAAAAGTCCCGTTGAAAAGGTATCCACACCTTTCCAACGGGACTGAAATCTTTTATAACAATCGCTCTGTTACCAGATAGAAACCCGTTTGTCCACCGGCACAAACATCGGGTCATTCTCTGTTATATTGAAAGCCTCATACCAAGCGCCGATTTGCGGCAAAGCACCGTTGACACGCCACTTACCCAATGAGTGAACATCGCTCTTGGTACGGTTCAGCACTTCTTCCGGACGGATATTGTTTCCCCATACACCTGCATAAGCAAGGAAGAAACGCTGTTCGGGAGTAAGACCATTCATTACAGGCAGCGGGTTGGCAGCCGTAGCTTTCTTAAATGCCTGATAAGCAACCTGCAAACCACCATGGTCAGCAATATTCTCACCCAAAGTCATACGGCCGTTACCATATACACCCGGAGCAACCTCGATACTGTCGAACACATTCACCATCACCTGTGCACGCTCATCAAAACGTTTGGCATCTTCCTCAGTCCACCAATCTTTCAAATTGCCGTCCTTATCGTATTGGCGTCCCTGGTCGTCAAAGCCGTGCGTCATTTCATGACCGATTACCACTCCGATAGCGCCATAGTTGAAGGCATCGTCCGCATTCATGTCAAAGAACGGATATTGCAAAATACCGGCTGGGAAGCAGATTTCATTCGTTGTAGGATTATAATAAGCGTTTACGGTTTGCGGAGTCATCAGCCATTCGTCTTTATCTACCGGCTTGCCGGCTTTAGCCACCATCTCTGCATGGCTCCATTCGTTGGCACGCTCCATATTCGCCCAATATGAATCATCCTTGATTTCCAATGTAGAATAATCTTTCCATGTATCAGGATAACCTATTTTCACATGGAAAGTAGCCAGTTTCTCCAAAGCTTTCACTTTGGTAGAATCGCCCATCCAAGCAAGGTTTTTGATGCGTTCACCCAAGCTTTCCTGCAGGTTCTTCACCAAAGTCACCATACGTTCTTTGGCTGCGGCCGGGAAATATTTCTCTACATACATCTGGCCTACCGCTTCACCCAAAGCAGAACTTACAGTGCTGACCGCTCTCTTCCAACGAGGTTGCATTTCCTGCGTACCGCTCATGGTACGTTGATAGAAATCGAAGTTCTGTTCAGCCATAGCATCATTCAGAGTACCTGCGGCAGCATCAATCAGTTTCCATTGCAAATAGAGACCTTGTTGCTCAAGAGGAAGAGTATCCAGAATTTCTGCAGCAGCCTTCAGAGAAGCGGGCTGACCTACGATAACTTCTTGCACATCTTTTAAATCCAAAGCTGACAGATAAGCATCCCAATCAAAAGTAGGATAATTCTTCTTCAGTTCTTCCAAACTCATCTTGTTGTAATTGGCATGCGGATTACGCAACTCCGTACGCGAACGGAAAGCTTTGGCAAGACGTGTTTCCACATCCATCACCACTTCTACGCCTTTCTTGGCAGCAGCCTCATCAAACCCTGCCAATTGATACATCTTCTGTACATGTGCACGAAAAGCATTGCGTATCTTGGCAGTAGCCTCATCGTTCTCCAAATAATATTCGCGCTCGCCCATGCTCAAGCCGGCCTGATAAGACTGTACGGCATTCATGCTGCTGTTCATTTCATCAGCGCCTACGTACAAGACATTGTAAGCCACAATTCCTTTCTTCTGCATCTCGCCCAGCAATGCATAAACCTCTTTCCGGTCCTTCAATGCACCGAGGCGGTCAATTTCTGCTTTAATGGGAGCCACACCGTCTTTGTTCAGCTTCACGCTGTCCATTACGATTTTATACAAATCACCAACTTTCTGAGCTACACTGCCGGCTTCGTGCTGCGTGGCAGCCAGCTCCTCGATGAGTCCCTGAATCTGCTTACGGTTATTTTCCGCAAGGATGGTAAAAGAACCATACTGTGAATACTCGGCAGGAATGGGATTGTTCTTCATCCAACCGCCGCAAGCGTATTGGTAGAAATCCGTTCCGGGCAAGGCCGTTGTGTCGAGGTTGGCAAACTGAATACCGGCTGTGAGCTCAGCCTGCTTCTTGCCGGTGCTGCAAGCGCCTGTCATCAGACAGAATGCTGCAATGGGTAAAAAATGAAATACTCTCATACTTATATAAAATAAATGTTATTATTTCCTTGCCTCTTCCAGCTCGCAGGAAACTGCATCCCACTCTTCCATCACACTGTCCAGTTGGGCTTTCAGTTTCTGATGCTGTTCGTAGAGCGCCATATCCGAAGCGCCCTCCGGCGTAGCCATTTTAGCTTCGAGAATGGAAATGGCCGCTTCCGTCTGCTCTATCTCTGCTTCACAATCCGCTACACGGCGTTCCAGCTTCTTAAGCCGTTTATTGAGTTCTTTCTGTTCCTCATAAGAAAGTTTTGCAGCGGAAGGCTGTGCAACCGTTGCCCCGGCATTGCCGCCGGCAACCGTTTTTTCCGCAGACGGTGAGGAAGACAAAGAAGGCGATTTCTGCAAATCATTCAGGCTCTCTATCTGCTTCTTCTGCAGGAAATCGTAGATACCTCCGAGGTGTTCCTTCACCAATCCGCCACCGAACTCATATACCTTAGTCGCAAGACCGTCCAAAAAGTCACGGTCGTGACTGACAATTATCACCGTACCGTCAAAATCGCGGATAGCTTCCTTCAACACATCCTTCGAGCGCATGTCGAGATGATTCGTAGGTTCATCGAGAATCAGGAAATTCACCGGTTCCAGCAACAGCTTAATCATGGCAAGACGGGTACGCTCTCCGCCGGAAAGCACTTTCACCTTCTTGTCCGAAGCCTCGCCACCGAACATGAACGCTCCCAATATATCACGTATCTTCAGCCGGATATCCCCTACCGCCACACGGTCGATGGTATCGAATACCGTAAGATTTTCATCCAGCAACTGCGCCTGATTCTGAGCAAAATAGCCAATCTGCACGTTGTGTCCCAAAGTAAGTTTTCCGGTATAATCCGTAATCTCGTCCATGATACACTTTACGAGTGTAGACTTACCCTCACCGTTCTTACCTACAAAAGCCACCTTCTCACCACGGTTTATGGTGAGATTTACATCGTGGAATATGACATGGTTGCCATACGCCTTGGCTACATCTTCACAAATAACAGGATAGTTACCGCTACGGCTGCTGCAAACGAACTTCAACCGCAGCGCAGAGTTGTCTTCCTCGTCCACTTCGATGCGCTCTATCTTCTCCAGTTGCTTGATACGGCTCTGCACCTGCACGGCTTTGGTAGCTTTGTAGCGGAAGCGCTCGATGAACTCTTCCGTATCCTGTATCTGTTTTTGCTGGTTTTCATAAGCGCGGAGCTGCTGTTCACGGCGTTCCTTGCGAAGCGTCACAAACTCATCGTATTTCACTTTATAATCATAAATACGTCCGCAGGTTATTTCAATAGTACGGGTAGTGACATTATTCAGGAAAGCACGGTCGTGGCTGACAAGTACCACTGCATTGGCACGGGTGGAGAGAAAGTTCTCCAACCACTGGATGCTCTCTATGTCGAGGTGGTTCGTAGGTTCATCGAGCAACAATACGTCGGGACGGCGCAACAACAACTTGGCAAGTTCGATACGCATACGCCAGCCGCCGGAGAACTCACTCGTAGGGCGGTCGAAGTCTTCCCGGCAAAAGCCCAACCCCTGAAGAGTACGCTCTACCTCGGCACGATAATTAGTGCCGCCCATCATCAGAAAGCGTTCGTTCTCGTGGGTAAAGCGGTCTATCAGCTTCTGATAATCCTCGCTGTCATAATCGGTACGTTCGGCAAGTTGCTGGTTCATACGTTCGATGTCGGCCTGCATCTCAAAGATATGCTCAAAGGCAAGTTCAGCCTCCTGCATCACAGTACGTTCATCGCTGAGAACCATTACCTGCGGCAAGTAACCGATAGTACATTCGCGGGGGACGGCAACAACACCGGAAGTGGGTTGCTGAATACCTGCCAGTATTTTGAGCATGGTGGACTTACCCGCCCCATTCTTGCCGACAAGGGCTATACGGTCTTTCTTATTAATAACGTAAGAAACGTCTTCAAACAGAGGAGTAGCATTAAATTCCACCTTCAGTCCTTCTACAGATATCATAGTGTCAATGAATTAATCGTTCAAGACTGCAAAGGTAACGATATTATTTTTTATTCTCACGCAATCATGCATTCAAAGCATACAACTGCATTCATTTAAATTTCAATAAATCCCCTCTTTCCCTTTCTGTCCAACCGATTTGGAAAACAGAAAGAAAAAGAGGGGATTTTTTTATAAAGGGAATCGCCTGGGCGCTCCTTTAGAATAGATTGGCGTTCTTTTAGAACAGCTTAGCCGGATATTCTCCCGCATCCACCAATGCCTTAATCTTATCGACCACGCTCTGACGGTCTTCCGGATAAGTCACCCCGAACCATTTACTGTTCGTATCAAGCACTTCAACCGTAGCAGTACCGTCATTAATCAGTTTATCCACCATCAAAGGAATAAAGAATTCACTCTTCAGGTTCTCCATATTCTTCGAATCGCTGAGGAACGTCTTGAAGAATTCCTGACTGTAAGCGAAGTAATCGGGAGTAAAGCCCCAGAAATTCATACTGACCGGAGTTGTATCGGGAGTAGCAGTCCACTCACCGTTATCATCAATATATTTCACTTCACCGTCCATACGTTGAATTTTGGTACGTTCAACGACAGAAGTCAGCAGATTATTTGCATCAGTGCTGCAGAGACCGCGAGACACCGTACCGCTTTCACTCAATGTATTGCCGATGCGGAATCCTACCATCGAATATACATTCTTGGATCCTTCGGGAAGCTCAGACAGGAACTTGCCCATTACCTGGAAAGAATCACGACCGTAGAAGTCATCGCAATTGATAACGGCAAACGGTTCCTTTATCACATCGGCACCCATCATTACGGCGTGGTTGGTTCCCCAAGGTTTGGTACGGTCGACCGGACACGTAAATCCTTCGGGAAGTGCATCCAGTTCCTGGAACACCAATTCGCACGGGATATGACCTTCGTATTTGGATATGATTTTATCGCGAAAGTCTTGTTCAAAATCTTTACGGATAACAAAAACGAGCTTACCGAATCCGGCCTTGATAGCATCGTAAATAGAATAATCCATAATAGTTTCGCCATTAGGCCCCAGTCCGTCCAATTGCTTCAGGCCACCATAGCGGCTGCCCATGCCGGCTGCCAATAAGAATAAAGTTGGTTTCATATTAGTTATTATTTAAAAAGGTTAGTGTATCATGGTTGATAACAGGCACAAAAGTAGTAAAATTTATATCAGAAAAAGGAAGATTTCAGTCCATTCTTTTCCATAATCGTACAAAACTCCGCCTCAATGGCAGATACTTCTACTTTTAGTTTGCTTATTAGCCACAATTCTTCACTATTGTCAGCCCCAAACCCACAGTTTGCCTTAGAACGGATAACCGATAGCGAAATGCAAGGCAAGACTGTCCTTGAACTTGGGAATATTATAGTATCCCGACTTACCGGTATCATACGGATCGTGCAACCCCACTCCACAATCCAGACGGAAAACCAAAAAGTCCATATCATAACGCAAACCGGCTCCCGTACCCAAAGCTATCTGTCTGGCAAAGTTCTTTAAAGTGAACTCGCCGCCGGGACGGGACTCATCCTTACGCATCAGCCACACATTACCGGCATCCAAGAATACAGCTCCATGCAAATCTCCGATAATGCGGAAGCGGTATTCAACATTAGCTTCCATACGTATATCACCCACATGATTGATGAAAGAATACTTATTTTCCTTATCCGGAGCATAACTGCCCGGACCTATGCTACGTGCAGAAAAAGCACGCACACTGTTGGCGCCGCCGATATAGAACTGTTCGGTATAAGGAGCCGCCAACGCATTTCCGTACGACCATATCACGCCGCCGGCAATGCGCGAGGCAATCATCTGGTTCTTGTCTATCTTATAATGATAGCGGAATTCGCTGTTTACCTTCAGGAACTGTGCAAAAGGAACACCCAGCAGCTTTTTGTCCTTCTCCTTGAACGACTTTCCGAAAATACGATAAATGCACGAAGTAAGGTTACCAGCCGAGCTCACTGTCGTCTGCCACCAGATAGGATTGCGCACACCCGGCAAAGATGCGTTGTCGTAGGTGTACATATACTCAAAGACCGGAATAAACTGGTCGCGCAGGCTGACGTAGAGTGCAGGATTCTCCGCCTGCAACTCCTTGAAGGCTTCCGTAGGGTCGCGAAGTACGTTGAACGTGAGTTTGAACGGTGTAAAACTATGCTTGCTCGTACGCTTCGGCTGGAAATCGTATGTAGCATTTCCGCCAAACGCCAGCAGTTTATAATACTTGGCACGGTTCAACTGGTCGATGTACAGTTTGAAAGTCGTAGTGGCCGGAAAGTCATACTCCTTGTCGCCAAAGCGAGGGAAGACCACACGCGGAAACATAAGCGAGGTAGACAACCCCACTTCATAACTGTTCATCAGCGAAGAACGGTCTTTACCCGTCTGCCACTCATACGAACCGTCCAACTTTACATTCCATGCCTCACCGCCGCCAAACACATTGTTCTTCGTTACGGTGAACGAAGCTCCCGGTCCGGTCTGGTTATTGCTTTTCATCTTTACGTTGAAGTCCAGTTCGGCATCATAAGGCTTGTCGAGTGCCGCATGAATATTCACATCCAGCGTATCGCACACGAATGTCGTATCACGCGGGGTGTACTGCATCTCAAGATAACGGAAGATGCCTACATTGTTCAAACGTTCCTGCACGCGGGTCTGGCGATAAAGGCTGTAAAGACTCTGCATGGAGCGTCTGCGGGAAATACCCGTACTGTCCTGCACCTGACGTTTCTGACGATACGCCTGATAGTTCAGCCATCTGTAAATCATATTGGGACGTACCCGCAGCTTGTCGTGATAATAGATGCGCAGGCCTTTGTAGTCGATACTGTCATTAGGGGTCTGTCCCTGCTTGCCATACAGATAAAAAGCTTTCTTGCCTACATAAAACGGTTTCTCGGCAACGGAAGGCATGCCGGGAGCAGGAACCATGCGCATGGCAACATGTCCGCCGGGCACTAAGGTCGTATCCGCCTGATAAGTCAGATAATCGGGACGGAAATAATAGCACCCTACATTGCGCAGCAAAGTACTGATACGGGTACGTTCTCCGTCAAGGTCGGTCACGTTGAACTGTTCTCCCGGACTGATAAGCGAACGGCGCCGGCTCATATTCATAATGCGCAAGGTACGCTCACTGAAACCGTGATAATAGACCGTATCGATAAAATAAGGGTTGCGCATATCCACCGTGTATTGCAGCTTTGCTTTCAAAGAATCCTTCGGATCGATGAATGTTTTATAGCTGACCGTTCCGTTAAAGTAGCCGTAATCGCGCAATAAATTGGCGGCCGCCTTCTGCCGGATATCGGGATTGACAGTGGACATCAGTACGGGCTTTGCCGCAAAGCGGTTGAATATCCACCTGCCAAAGCCTTTCTCATATTTCACAAAGCCATTGTAAATCCATAACCCCATAGGAAAAGGTATGCGAATGGTGGAACTACCCAGCAAAGAATTGTTCGGAGCAGTGGCAAGCGCCGCTTCAACCTCTTCCATGGCAGTCTCGCCTACCGGAGTGGTACTGCGGTTCTCGACAATCATCTTTTTTTGTCCCGTATACAGAATTTCACCTTCCGGCAAATGCTTGGTTGTGGAACATCCTGCCAGCAACAGTATGCCCGCCATATATACTATCAGTCGTTTCATATCATTCTACAGTTTGCTTCTTCTTTTTCCTGAAGATAAAAAGTTCGCCCAGGCGGTCCATTTTGCGACGAAGCACAAGACCGACTCCGGTTTCCGTTATTTCCCCGTCGAGCACACTCTCGTAGTTCTTGTCATAGAACACACGGACATAGCGCGTACCGGACGTATCAAGGCGGTACTCAAGCGAAATATTGTCGATAAACGATTCCGCATCATTCGTGGCATTGGCGCCGGTTGTCACCTTACCGCCGATGACAATCTGCACACGGTCGTTGAAAAGACGCTGCGAATAGCGGAAGCTATAATCCGTCTGCTTGTCACCCGTTTCGGCTGACGTACGGTCTTCCATACCCATAGTGAAACTTGCGTTGATGCTTTGGAAAGCCGAGCCTGCCAATGAGTTGATCTGACTTTGGATAACACTGTTCAAAGCACTGCCCATAGACAATCCGCCGCCTTTGACACCACTGTTCATATAAACACCGGTCGCCAGCATGGCAATGGCCTGTTTGCTGCGCTCCTCGGCTCCCATAGCCTGCAACTCATTCTCAATGGTGGCATCATCCGGCGCCGTTATATCGAAAATAAGTTCGGGAGCGTCAAGGCGATTCTTTATAGCTATGGACACATCGAAATTCACCACGCGCGAACCACCGTCATCACCGTCGGCTACCGAAGCGCGCATACGCTCCGTCGCTTTCAGGTTCAGCGTCGGGTTCATCGGGTCGCCTCGCCAGTCCACATAACTGCCGTTGTTAATCTGGAATTCCTTCAACGGAATGATAGGAAGCGAATACTTCATAATTCCGCCTGAAAGCGTATAACGTCCGGTAAGGCTTATATCGCCTTGCGGAGTATACTGCATGTTCAAATCTCCGCCGCCTTCCAATTCAATGAATTTACTGCGGTCGGGACTTAAATCGGCGCGCAGGCGCACGGCATTGTCGATATGTACGGACATAATCATATCCATACCGCCCAAAGACATGGCGGGAGCCTCATCAGTGCCCACCGAAGCCGTATCGGCAAAAGAAGTAAAGGTTACCAAACCCTCAAGGCGGTCTTCCACCGTCAACGGTGAGTCCGTCAGTACATAGGTAACATCCGTATTGCCCAGCAGGTTCATGTTACCGCGCATGGTCAGGGCATCCAAAGGCCCTCGTACCGTAGCGTTCAAATCGACAAATATCTTGCCGTAGATAAGACTTTCGCGGGTGCGCGGCGCATCCAGCAGCGTATAGTTCTCCGCCAGCAACTTCAAGTCCGCCGTAGGACGTTCCAAATTGCGGAAGTCCACCTTGCCGTTAATGGTAAACGGATTCTTGCTGGTAGTATAAATGGCAAACTTATCAAATATCAGTTGATTATCCTTAATCTGCACGGGACGGTCGTCAAACCAGTAGCGGGCCCCTGCCTGACGGGCATATACCGATACGCTGTCCAGCGTGATATCTCCGTGCATCCTGGGTTTCTCCAACGGTCCGTAGATGTACATCCCGCCATCGAGGTCGCCGGTAAAGGACATCATTTGGTCGGGCACAAAAGCATTGGCAATCTTCATCGGGAAGTGTTCAAAAGAGGTAGTCACTTCCAGCGTGTCCTTTCCGTTCTTCTGTGTCAGTATGCCGTCGGCAGTCATCACTTCCCGGTTGTCATAACTGAAATATGTATTCAGATAATGCGTAGCGCCCTTATCGCCCGGCAGCCATGTGGCTCCCATACCGATGTCTCCCACATGCTGCCGCTCATAGGTCAGTTCATCGATATTGGCTTCGGCTGAAACCTGCAAGGAAGTAGGGGTCTGTATATACTGCGCCTCGGCAGAGAACAAGCCGGTGAGACGGGGCATATAAGGAAGCACCTCGCTCAGTTCGCCCAGTTGGAAACGGCTCAACTCCACGTTCATATTCTGCAATGAAATGCTGTCGTTCTTGTCCGACTGCATACGGAAGCCCAAACCGTTGTCGCTATCCATATCTATATTGGCATAGACGCGCATGTTGTTATGCAGATATATCCAATTGCTGTTGTCTACGAAATGGAACTTACGGTATGCGATAACCGGTTCGGCAGGCGTCAGATTAAGCAATACTCCGTTGCCTTTGCCATGTCCCTCCGTCAGCGGGCGGGCATTGACGCCGAACAGCACTCCTGTCTGTCCCTTTCCGTCCACATAATTCACGGTCAGTTCGGCATCTTCACTGCGAATCTCACCGGTCAGCGTACTGCGGAATACGAACTGCGGATTCTTCGGTCCGTTAATCACCCCGCTTTGCAGCATCATCCGGGAAGTATCCTGCTTCACGGCAAAGAAAACCGTATCGAGCTGCAACGAGTCCACACGCAATCCGTGAACGGCGGTCCGTCCGTTGATGCCCCGTGCCGGCGTACTCCCGAAGCGAAGGGTGAAGTCATTGAACCTTATGTTTTTTGTTTTCAGGAAATAGCTGACCGGATTGGCCTGCCCAGCCGTCAACTTCATGCCCGCCGAGGGCAATACCTGCCGCAAGGCGGCATGGTCGAGGCGTCTTTCCTCTATCTGTTTCGTCAGAATGGCTACGAACTTGTCCGACTGCCCCAACAACTCCTCCAACGTGCTGCGGGCACGGAACTGCAAATCCATATCGCCGGCATCCATCTGCAACTTAATAGAATCGCGACGCGCTTCCGCTCCCAGATTGAACGCAACGGGATGTTCCAAAGGTTCGGATGCGATTCCCAGATTATACAAGTCCAGTTCCTCTACTTTCATGTTCAGTCTGCCGTCCATATATTTACGGTCGAGACGAAGGTCGGCTTCGGACTGCATCTTCAACAGTTCATTATCGCTCGTCAACTGTACAGAAGCTACCGCAGATTTCAACCCCGCATTCAGGTTCACACCCGACAGATTCCAGCGGGCATATTGCAGTTCGTCCAGTTTGGCTTCCACAAAAGCCGTCGTCTGACGGGAAGTCATATCCACTCCCCTGCCTTTGGCGGCAACATGCGCAGTAAGTGCATAAACAGAATCTTTGGGCAGGAAATGATGAAGCTGCAAGGCATCTATGGCGAGGTCTGCATGATAGACCTCGGTAGACAGGTTGTAAGCGGCATCCAGATTCAGACTGCCTTTGCCCTCCTGCACTTTGAGCAGGGCATTGCATTGAGGCCCGTCGAGCCCGAGACGCGCTACGAGGTTCATACTGTCGGGCACAACGATAGAGCCGTCGGGAGTGACCCCGGTAAGCCCGGTGAGGAAATTAAGGTCTTGCGTCTGCATCTCAAAGTCAAGCCCTCCGCTACGCTTCAGGCTATCCGTAAGGTTCCACAACTCACCGCCGCCGCTCAATGAGAAAGCGCCGGGAAGTTCGGCCGTGAAACGGGAAATCTGCATCTGTTTCAGATTGCCTTCCGTACCGGCATGGATTACCAACGGGCGGAAAGGATAAGCCTCTTTAAAGGTTTCGGGTAGTCCGCCGGCAAAGAGCAATACATCCTGCTTGCCGATATTGGCGTTAAAGCGGGCGGACAACTGTCCGGTAGTGGGTATATCGACAAGTTTCCAATAGGTCTGCGCCGTCAGGTTCATCTCGCTGTGCGGGGTCTTGAGCTGCAAATAGGGAACACGGATAACGGCTGAGTCGGCAAAGAGGCGCCCGGTCAGGGAAGTCACCGTCAGCCCGGAACGGTCGTACATGGAGAACTCGCGGATAACGGCATTCATGTCGCGACCGCAGGTCATCACCGAATCTATGCCGATACGGATATCGCGCAATGCGATGTGCGAAGCGTCAAAGCCCTCGGCAGGAACGGCTGTGCCCGTATCGTAATTCACAGAAGTCCCCGTAAGGGCAAACTTACGCCAGCCATAGAACTGCCGCTTGAGGTCGGCTTCGGCATCCTCTATGCTTGCATCCCCGATAGTGGCTGCCAGCGACATGGAGTCGAGCGGCATCTGCAAATCCACCGACACATTCTTCAGTTTCAGGTTATGCAATGCTACGCGCCAGTTCAAGGCGGTTTCGGTGGTATCCTCCGGAGTTTCGGTAGTGTCGGCAAGCATCACCTGCACGTGGGTATCGCTCAGTTCCACCCGGTTCAGTACGGCATCCTCTTTATTCAGGTCTATGCCGTGACTGGCAAGGAAGAACCGTCCGAGCGTACCTTTTATGCGCATGCCTTCCAGCAGGCCGGAAGAGTTTACGGCCACCCGTTGCAAAGTGATGTCATCCACCTCTACCCTTCCTTTCAATAAGGGCCATGCCTGTACGCGGACGTTCAGGCTTCCGAGGTTCAGCAAGGTATCGGGGTGTTGGATATCAGCAGTATCGCTTCCCGGCTGCACTACCTGAACACCGCGCACAAGCAGGTTCAACGGAAAACGAAGGTCTATCCGCTCTACGGAGATATTCATGCCCGTAGCATCCGATGCTATTGCCGTGGCCTGCTTCCGTATAAAATTCTGTACGGGCGGCACGTAAAGCAATATCATCAATATTACAAATAGGATAATAGGAGTAAGAAGCACCCAAAGTGCCCCTCTTAACCATTTTCTTCTCATTGGAACGTCAAGCTGTCATCGATTAATTCGTACAAAGTAAACAATTAATTTTGAGATAAAGTTCCTAATAAAAGAAAAATACTATGTTGCGCCGGTGTTTACGACCACTTATACCGCAATTGCTTACTCTAATCCGCCCGTGTCTGCAAGCGGATAATGTCCTCGATAAGAGCAAGCGAACGCAGTGCCCGCTGCCTCTGCCCGGCTGTAAAAGGAGTACCGCGCAAGCCTTCCAGTATTTTAAGCTCCGCCACCAGTTCCGTAGCGCCAATCAGCGTAAAGAGAGGAATCATCTTGTGCGAAACGGCCGCCACCTCGTCCATATCCGCCGCATCCGCCGCCTTTTGCAAACGTTCGGCATTGAGGCGGGTTTCGGTAACGAAGCTCTCCATAATGGACTTTGCCGCCTCCGGGTCGTCACCGGAGAAAGCGGTGAGTGCCGAGAAGTCATAAGGAGCATCCGGCGATGAAGCCTCAACCGTCTCCGCTGCTGCTACTTCGCTCCGCATGGCAGATGTTTGTCCGATACCTTCCGCATTCAGTTCCCGGAACAGTTCCGCCACCGTAAACGGTTTGTGCAGGCAACCGGCAAAGCCATATTCCTTGAACTCTTCCGGCTTCATATCGCTACGGGCGGTAACGGCTATCACGGGAATGGCCTGCGCTTGGGGCAGGTTCGACGCACGCAACAGTTTCAACAGGTCGAAACCGTTGATGGCAGGCATCTGTACATCGGTGAGCAACACATCAAAGGTATCGGAACGCAGGGCATCCAGCAATTCGTCCAATTGCATGCACGATACCGAAGCGATGCCGCTATGCTGGAGCATGGCTGCGGTAAGCGTAAGCTGAATGCGGTCGTCGTCAATCAGCAGCACACGGAGCGAAGGTTGTGAAGAAGCGGGCATGCTCTCTGAAAGAGCGGAAGAAGTTCCGGTTTCCGTCTCCTGATATTTCTCGCCGGTATCCTCCGATACCTGTACGGGGAACAAGGGAACACGCAGCGTAAATGTACTTCCCTTGCCCGGCACACTGTCCACATCAATCGTTCCTTCCAGCAACTGCACAAGCATGCGCACAATAGACAAACCGAGTCCGAAGCCCTCTTTGCCCTGCGCACCGGGAAGGCGGGTAAACTCCTGGAAAATCCGCTCCCTGTCCGCCGGTTCCATACCTTTGCCCGTATCGGCAATGGCCACCACCAGCCGGCGTTCCTCGTAACGCGCCGTCATCGTTATGCTCCCCTCGTCCGTAAACTTCACTGCATTGGACAGCAGGTTGTTGATAATCTGGCGGAGACGGAGCGGGTCGCAGATGTAAGTACTCTCCAATTCGGGAGCAATATCGCAATGCAACTCCAGGCCTTTGGCAGAAGTCAGCGGTTCAAAACTGACATGAATCTCTTCCAGCAAGCGGGCGGGATGGAAGGTGACCCGGTTTATCTCCGCCTTATGAAGGTCGAGCCTGTGGAAATCGAGCAAATCGACCACCAGCTTCAGCAGATGTTCCGATGAGGTTTTCATATTATCCAGGTAGAAGCGTTGCCGTTCGTCCACCGTCAGACGGGAGAGCAGATCGGCATAGCCCATGATGGAGCCGAGCGGCGCCTTAAAGTCGTGGGTGATGGCAAGCATCATCTTCTCGCGCGTGGCCAGCAGGTCCTCGGCACGGCGGCGGGCTTCTTCCAGTTCGCGGCGATAGCGGTTGCTGCGCGTAATGTCGCGCCCTATGATTATCAGGAAAAAGACGGAAAGCAGCACCGCACCGACGGCAATGCCGCTGATTGTCTTAATGGAGTGATGGCGTACGGACTGCTGGTACTCCGCCTCTTTGCGGGCACGCTGCAGGGTTTCCTGTTCGTAGCCTTTCAGCAGACTGTCGATACGGGCGGTCAGCATCCGGTCCATGCGTTGCAAGGTACGCCTGCGGCGCTGTACAATCGCAATATGTTCTTTCTGCTGTTGTGCCACGGCACGCAGCTTTTCCTGCAGGGAATCCACCGGATTATACACGTTAATCACCGTATCCGTGGCATATTCGAGGGAAGTCTTTACCTGAATGGCGGTATCTTTCTTAGGCGGCACGAACACCTCTCCCAAACGGCGGAAGAATCCTTTCTTCCTGGGCTTGGTAACCACCGTGTCGCGATGCGTAATGATGCGCTGCTGTACGCGCTGGTTTGTCACAAACGAATCCTGCCGGGTAGCGATAATATTTTCTATCTCCCGGGTAGAGACCATGCTGTCGTTCGTCTCGCTCAACACGCGCAGCATGTAAATGGTGTTCGCATCCTTTTTCCGAAGAAGCGTAATGAGACTGTCCGTCCACTGCACGTCCCGGTTATCGGAAAGCATAAGATGCTCCATCTCCCGGTGCACAAAGAACAGGGAAAAGAACAACACTCCCAGCAGCAGAGTGTATCCGACAGCTATCTTTACTTTCGATACGCTATTCATAAACAGGTAATAAAAGAGTTATAGAGCGACAGGGTGACAAAGCATCGCCCCGTGCATCATCTCATCCTCGTTTTATAGCGGAAGCGCAGCCACAGCATCACCCCGGCACTGGTCAGACCGAACGGGAAAGCCATCCACACGCCGACCAGTCCCCAGCCCAGCACAAAACCGCAAAAATATCCTACGGGCAAAGATATAATAAAATAAGAAATAAATGCAATAACCATCATCGGCTTTACATCCGATATGCCCCGCAGCGCATTGGCAAAGTTGATTTGCAGTCCGTCGCCAAACTGATAAATCAAGAAAGGGAAGAACAAAGAGGCTACCAGCGCCGAAGCCTCTGCGCTATCCGTAAACCAGCCGCCCACCTGTCCGCGCATCACAAAAACGATGCTCATAAGCACTACTTCCATAGCCATTATCAGATGGAAACCCGCAAATGTGGAGCGGCGTACATTCTCCATATCGTCTTGCCCCTTGAAATTGCTGACACGCACCGCCACCGCTGCACCCATACCGTAGTACATCATAAACGTGAATTGCGAGATGGTCAGCATTATCTGATGGGATGCCAAAGCGATAGTGCCCAGCCAGCCCACCATGATGGCGCTAAGGCTGAAAGAGGCCGTCTCCATTCCCATCTGCAAACCGACAGGCCAGCCCAGCGCATTGAGCTTCTTGAACACCGGAAACGACCATCCCATGCGGGAGAACCCGATCCGGTAACGGATAAAGCGGCGGCCGCGCAGCACAATCAACGCAAACACCACCACCATCATAATACGCGAGAACAACGTACTGATGCCTGCTCCCAGCAACCCCAGCTCCGGGAAGCCCAGTTTGCCGTTGATAAGGATATAGTTGCCTATGATGTTCAGCGTATTTCCGCCCAGCAATATCCACATGGCGGTCTTCGTATCTGTGATTCCGTCCGTAAACTGCTTGAAGCCGTTGAACAGCATCACGAAAACCAGCGAAGCAAGCAATACCAGGTAATAAGGTTTTATCAAAGGCATCAGTTCCTCGGGTTGCCCCAGGCGCTCCACGTTGAAGTAGACCACCGTCATGATAAACGTAAGGAGCAATGCCACCAGGACATTCGCCACCAAACTGCAACGCAACGCCTGCCCCGCTTCCGCAAAACGGCGGTTGCCGTAAAGACTGCCCACGATAGGCGTCAGCCCGTAACTGAAACCGGTACTGAAAATGATGCAAAGCGTAAATACATTGTTTACGAAAGAAGCTGCACCCAACTCCTCGGTACTGTGATGCCCGATCATCAGAGTATCGGCAAAACCGAGAATAATTACTCCCACCTGTCCGATAACAATGGGAAGTCCCAAAAATATCAACGCTTTATAATGCTGCTTATAGCCGGCTATCCAATTCATCATCTTATTGTCTAAAATTTGTTTCAAAGGGAGAAACCATTGTTCCCCTGGCGGGAAACCAGAATTTCCTTAGTAAGAAACCAAAGTTTCCCTAATGGGAAACGGGAGTTCCCCCGACGGGAAACGGGAGTTTCCTCAACGGGAAACTGAAGCTTCCTCAACAGGAAACTGAAGCTTCCTCAACGGGAAACTGAAGCTTCCTCAACAAGGAAACCGAAGCTTCCTCAACAAGGAAACCGAAGTTTCCTTAACAGGGAACTTTCGTTTCGTCAAACGGCGCCCTTCCCTTCCTGCAAAGAGACGAAAAACGCTCCCTTTGACTGTCATTTATCACTCTTATAATATAATACTACGGCATTGCTTTCGCAGAAAGTACGCTGCGCCACAGTATGCAACTGCTCCGTCGTAACGGAGCGATAACGCTCTACTTCAAGGTCAATATCTTCCGCCTTTCCCGTCAGCTCGAACCAGGCAAGGTTTGTGGCTACGTTCAGATAGTTGATATTGCCGAATATCTGGGTAGATTCAAACTTGTTCTTAACCTTCTCCAGTTCCTGCCCGTCTACCGGAGACCGCTGCAACTCTTCCAATTCTTTACGGACGGCAGCTTCCGCCTGCTCCAACGACACACCTGCCGCAGGCTTACCGCTGATTTGCAGCAGACCCGCATCACGCGTACCGCTGATGTACGCGTCGATACCGGAAAAGATATTCTGTTCCTGTACCAAGCGGCGGTTCAAACGGCTGGAACGTCCGTTGCTGAGAATATCGGACAGAATATCGAATGCGTAATAATCCGCACCCTCGCGACTGCACATGTGATAGCCCATGAACAAGGCGTCCAGCGGCACGTTTCTTTCTACCGTCAGCCGGCGTTCCTGCGTTTGCTCCGGCTCCTGCGGCAATTGCCTCACCGGAACGTTCCGCCGGGGTATGGGAGCAAACCACTTCTCGGTAAGCTTAACGGTTTCATCCCATGAAATGTTTCCCGTCACTGCCAGCACGGCATTGTTCGGAGCGTAGAAACGGTAGAAGAAACTCTTCACCTCGTCCAGCGTGGCTTGCTCTATGTGCGAGAGTTCCTTGCCGATAGTAGGCCAGCGGTACGGATGCACCCGGAACGCCAGCGGCCGGAACAGATGCCCCACATCGCCATACGGCTGGTTAAGGCAGCGTTGCTTGAACTCTTCCATCACTACACCGCGTTGCACTTCGAGGCTTTGCTCGCTGAAAGCCAGCTCCAGCATACGGTCGGACTCCAGCCAAAAGGCTGTCTCTACGTTCGGCTTCGGAACGGTGAGGTAGTAATTGGTTATGTCATTATTGGTCCAGGCATTGTTTTCTCCCCCCGCCAACTGCAAAGGCGTATCGTAATCGGGAATATGCGCCGAACCGCCGAACATCAGATGCTCGAACAAATGGGCAAAGCCGGTATGTTCGGGATGCTCGTCGCGCGCACCGACATCGTAAACGATGTTCAGTGCCACCATCTGCGTGCTGGTATCCTCGTAGTGTACCAGCCGCAGGCCGTTGGGGAAACAATGCTTATTTATCTTCATACTTGTGTGACAGGGCGAGACTCTCTTCCCAAAGGTTTGACGCAATTCTGTTTATCAGTCAATCACAGTCACCTTCTCAATCTTCACATCCTCTTCCGGACGGTCGCTGCGGTCTGTCTTTACCTGTTGTATCTTATCTACCACATCCATGCCTTCAACGACTTCGCCGAACACGGTATATTCGCCGTCCAGATGCGGTGTGCCGCCTACAGTGGTATATGCCTTTACCTGTTCCGGCGTGAAACGGAACTCCGGTTCGCCGGCCACCTGAGCCTCAGCCTGCGCGATAAGCGTGTCCTGCAGATTCATCAGCCCTTCCTGGTCACCGTCCTTACGCATCTTGTAGATTTCCTTCATGTGCTTTTGCGCCAAAGCATTGAAAGCATTGTTCAGGCGTGCCTGGTTCATCTGATGTTCCATGCCGAGAAGCGTAGAATCGTTATACACCTTTCCGGTCACGATATAGAACTGACAACCGGACGATTCCTTCTTCGGGTTTACGTTATCTCCCTGACGGGCGGCAGACAGCGCACCTTTCTTATGGAAGTATTTCGGGTAGACAAACTCCGCAGGAACAGTGTATCCCACATCGCCCGCTCCCAGCATCTTGCCTTTCGGGGCATTCTTCGATTCGGGGTCGCCCGCCTGTATCATGAAGTCCTTGATGACACGGTGAAACAGCGTACCTTCATAAGTACCTTCCTCGGCCAGCTTGATAAAGTTATCGCGATGCTTCGGCGTTTCGTTATACAGTTTCACGATGATGTCACCCGCACTTGTTTCAATCTTCAACTTCGTTTCTTTTTCCATATTTCCGTCTTTCTTTTGTCCCGGTTTGCAAGCCACCAGACTGCAAGCCAGGATAGTTAATATTACAATGAGATTTCTTTTCATCTGTCTTTTTGTTTAATTTAAGCCTGCAAATATACTAAAATCGGACAAAACGATTTACCTTTGTGCCATAAAAGAGATAAAAAGCAGAAGGGATGAAATCCATATTAATCGTAGAAGATGATATCACTTACGGCATGATATTGAAAACATGGCTTGGCAAAAAAGGATTCCAAGTCAGTTCGGCAAGCAGTATAGCCCGTGCCCAGAAGCATATCGAAGCCGAGACGGTGGACCTGATACTGTCCGACTTGCGCCTGCCCGACCGCGACGGCATAGATTTGCTGAAGTGGCTGGGAGAGCATTCCCTGCACATCCCTCTTATCATCATGACGGGCTATGCCGACATACAGTCTGCCGTGCAAGCCATGAAACTGGGCGCATGCGACTACATTGCAAAACCCGTAAACCCCGACGAGTTATTGAAGAAAATGGATGAAGCCCTGAAGTCCTCATCCGTTGCTTCGGAACAGACCATGCGTTCGACCCAAACAGACCATGCGTTCGACCCAAACAGACCGTCTGTTTCGTCCAAACAGACCATGCGTTCCGAAAGCAATGGGAATCCCTGCCGGAAAGGTGCAGAGAACGCTTCATCCGACTACCTGGAAGGCGAAAGCGATGCCGCCAGGCAACTTTATAATTATGTGAACCTGGTTTCTCCCACCAACATGTCCGTCCTCATCAACGGGGCCAGCGGAACAGGCAAGGAGTACGTGGCGCAACGCATCCATAAGTTGAGCCGCCGCGCCAAACAGCCGTTCATAGCCATTGACTGCGGAGCTATCCCAAAAGAGCTGGCGGCTTCCGAATTCTTCGGCCATGTAAAAGGTTCCTTTACCGGTGCGCTGACCGACAAGACGGGCGCGTTCGTTGCTGCCAACGGCGGCACTATCTTTTTGGATGAAATAGGCAACCTCAGCTACGAGGTGCAGATACAATTGCTCCGCGCCCTGCAGGAACGTAAAATACGTCCTGTCGGCTCCAACAAGGAGATACAGGTAGACGTGCGCTTAGTGTCCGCCACCAATGAGAATCTGGAACAAGCCATCGAGAAAGGGACTTTCCGCGAGGATCTCTACCACCGCATCAATGAATTTACCCTGCGTATGCCGCAACTGAAAGACCGCCGCGAGGATATCCTGCTCTTTGCAAACTTCTTCCTGGACCAGGCAAACCGCGAACTGGACAAGCACCTCATCGGCTTTGACGAAAAGGCATCCAAAGCTTTATTGGAATATCAATGGCCGGGCAACCTGCGCCAGATGAAGAACATCGTCCGGCGTGCCACCCTTTTGGCGCAAGACAAGCTCATCACCCTGAACGAGCTTAGCGAACTGAAGAGTCCGGTAGCCCCATCCGCAGCAGGTATGCCTCTCCGTAACGAAGAGACCGAGAAGCAGCAGATAATCGAAGCCCTGAAGCAGACAGGATATAACAAAAGCCGCGCCGCCCAACTGTTGGGGATAGACAGAAAGACACTTTACAACAAACTTAAATTATATGGAATAGAGTTATAACTGTGGAAAAACTCCACACTCTATTCCACACTTTCCACACCGTTTCCACACATCTTCACACCCTGCACACCTTCACGGTAAAAATAGCGTGCTAATATGCAATGACTTACCATTTCCGCCCTCACTCTGGCACGTCATTTGATATATATACTGTGTGAAGTTTAACTCCACAACATCAAAGTAGAATCTACCTAAACCAAAACCGAATAAATATATTAACCTAATTAAAAACAAGTAAAAAACAAAAAACTAGTATTAGTAGCAGCCCTGTTTATGTTTGTTTGTGACGGATCGTTCTTGGCCTGAGCACAGATGCAAACGGCCAAGAGCATCCATTTCACAACTTCATGTGCCGAATAACAGTAAGCACACTGACAACAAAAAAGCCGTTTCCTCCTTGTCTATTCCGGGAAACGGCTTTTTGTCGTAATAAAGCGGTGAGGAACTTTTTCCTCTTATCTTAATATCTTACCAATGTCTTTCCGGGTAAAGGTCGTTCCACCATGCCGGACTATCCTGCAGCCAACGTGCAAACCATGCCATGATAGAGTTGTGCCACAACTCGCGCTTGGGATAATCACTGATGAAATGATTCTCGCCGTCCACCGTTATGAACTCAACCGGCTTACCCAATATCTTCAAGGCATTGTACAACTGAATACTCTCGCCGATAGGCACATTCGTGTCCACCGTACCATGCAACAGCAACAACGGGGTCTTGATTTTATCCGCATTGAACAATGCTCCGTGTTTGGTAAACAAGTCGGGATTATTCCACGGATAGCTCCCGGCAGCGGCAACGGAGTTGTAGGAATAGCCCCAATAGCCCTCGCCCCAGTAACTGGTCACGTTACTGATGCCCGCATGCGAAACGGCAGCGGCAAACAAATCCGTCTTGGTCTGCAAGTACATCGTCATAAAACCGCCATAGGATGCTCCGATACAGCCGATACGCTTGTCGTTGACAAACGGATGCGCGGCGCAGAACTTCTTCGTTCCCTCGATGATTTCATCGGCAGTGCGTTCTCCCCACGCATTGACATGACGGGCGGAAAACTCCTGACCGTAACCGATAGCCCCGCTGGGCTGGATAACATAAACCACATAATCGCGTGATGCAAACAATTGTGCACAATAAGGCGAAGTGATGCCGCGTGTGGTAGGTGTAGTCCCGCCGTAGTAATAAACGATAAGCGGATATTTCCTGTTCGGGTCGAAAGCCGGCGGCAGACATATCATACCTTTAATCTCCGTACCGTCTTCCGCCGTGAAGTTCCACTCCTTCATTGTGCCCATATCTATCTTGTCCAAAACGGACTTCATCGGATTGGCAAGCAAAACGGATGTTTTCTTCTTCACATCATACGTATAGGCAACTCCCACACTGGCATTGCCACCACCGACATAGGCGGCAACCGCAGGATTGTACTCCGCCAGGTCGAAGGAAGAAATCACATCTTCCTGAAGCGGCAGCATTTCAAAACTCTCCGTCTTCGGCACATAGCGATAGATATGTCTGCAATCTTCGTCCGTTGTATTGAAGTAGATACAGCCGTCTACGCGGTTCCACTGCAGGAAGTCGACGGCAGGATTGAAATCGCGCGTGATGGGATTAACCTTTTTCGTGGCCTTGTCCACAATGAATGCCTGAGTATCGAAATCATTGGCGATGGGATGCTCGCCGCAGTTTTTCCCTATTCCGTCAAAAGCCATCGGACTGCCGATTACCAAAAGCTGTCCGCCGTTGGGAGAGTAAGCCGCCCTGTTTACATAAGGGTCCCATGCCACCAGCGTATCCGCCTGCAACGTAGCCAAATCCAGCTCGAAGATGGAAGTAAGCGAGAAAGGACATTGAGTGATATTCGATTTAGAGGTGGAGCACAAGAGTTTCTTGCCGTCAGAGGATATATCATTCAGATAAACAGCATGGCTGCCGTAAGTGAGACGTTCGGAAAGTCCGGTGACAGGGTCGTACCTAACGAGATAGTTGCGGGAACGCGCATCGGGAATCCGGTCGTCGGGATGCAGCAGCCGCTTCAAAGGACCGCCTACCGCTTCTCCCTTATCATCCGGAGAGTAGATAAGATAGTCTTCTGCAGGCGACCATGCAAAATATCCCTCGGGAACATCTTTCAGCAACACTTCCTCGCGCATGGTAGCAGGGTCGAACACAACCAAATCATTCCGTTGCCTGCCTGTTACGGTATAATAAAGCTTATTGCTGCGGGGCATCCAACGCATTTTCTCATCGGCAGCGGGCAGTATCACCCTGCCCGTCTTCAGTTCGGTCAGTTCACAACGTGTCCTTGAGCGCTTCAACGAGTAGTTATCCGCATAGCAGGCAAGCAGATATTTGCCGTTCGGAGAGAGACTGACCGAGCGCACGCGACTTCCGAAAGCCGTATTGTGCAATGCGAAACGTCTTTTCAAATCGGGTGCGAGCCGATAACCTACATCGGCAAACTCCTTATCTTTCTCAAACTCGCACTTCAATACGGGAACAGCCTTATCGGCAGCCGTCGACAACAATTTAACGACTATCTCATAATCCGTTTCCGGCTCCAGACGCAGACTGAGTACCGAAGGAGCAACCTGCGACAAGCTATCTTCCGCAGTTGTTTTAGACTGTTTGGAAACGCCATTCACAAACACCTCGAAACGCGCGGGAGAGTAAATATTCAACTTTCCTTTCATAAAGCGTTCCGCACGCAGATGGGTGGCAAACAGATAGAACAGATTATCCTTATCGGCTTTCTCCACCCGTACATATCCTGCGGTATCCGCCGTGATACGTTCGTAAGGACGCCCGTCGAAGTCAAGACTGATATCGGTTTTCAACAAAGCGTCGGCCGTGAACTTCTCCCCAGTAAAATTGATACTGTCACCCTGAAGCGGAGTACGCACCGCAACGGCAGGACGTACATTGTATTCGGTCACTTTATCCTGTGCCCGAACTGCAAGCGCAACAAGTAGGGACAGTCCCGAAAGAATCAGAATCTTTTTCATTGAATTTGTTATTAACAGATTATCAAACCATTTCAAAGCCATTCCATAGATTATCGGCAGGGACAGGGGCTTCCACCTCTATCAGTTTCTTGGATACCGGATGTACAAAGCGCACAAAGCGCGCATGCAGGCAAATGCTTCCGTCGGGATTGGAACGGGGAGAACCGTACTTCAAATCTCCCTTAATGGGACATCCCATTTTTGCCAACTGACAGCGTATCTGATGATGCCGCCCCGTTTTCAGGTCTATTTCCAGCAGATAATAGTTCTGCGACCGGGCTATGAGCCGATAATGCAAAATCGCTTTCTTGCTGTTCGGCACTTCCTTATCGTAGGCATAGCTCTTGTTTTGCTTCTCATTACGTACCAAATAGTTCACCAACTCACCCTCTGACTCCCGAGGGCGGTTCTTCACCACTGCCCAATAGGTTTTCTTCACCTCACTGTTCCTGAACATCTCGTTCAGACGGGCAAGTGCCTTACTCGTTTTGGCAAAAACAACAAGACCGCTTACGGGGCGGTCCAAACGGTGTGTAACACCTATAAAGACATTGCCGGGCTTTTGGTATTTCTCCTTAAGATACAGCTTTACGGTTTCCGAAAGCGGCGTATCACCCGTCTTGTCTCCCTGAACTATCTCGGAAGCGGTCTTGTTGACTATAATGATATGATTGTCTTCGTATACGACAGTCATTTATTTAGCGATTAGTGATTAGCGATTAGTGATTAAAAAACTGAGGTTAGCGGCTGGCAATTCTCACTAACCGCTAACCGTCAATCACTATTTTACATGTTCATACCACCGTCTACCTGAATTACCTGTCCTGATACATAAGAAGACATATCAGAAGCCAGGAAGATAGCAATATTGGCAACGTCTTCGGGAGTACCGCCACGACGCAAAGGTATCTTCTTGCACCATTCGGCTTTTACTTCTTCGGACAGCGCATCCGTCATAGCCGTCATAATGAAGCCCGGAGCAATAGCGTTGGCACGGATGCCGCGAGAACCCAGTTCTTGTGCGATAGACTTTGCCAATGCAATCATACCGGCCTTAGAAGCAGAGTAGTTTGCCTGGCCTGCATTACCGTGAACACCTACTACAGAAGCCATATTGATAATGCTGCCGGCTTTCTGGCGCATCATAATCGGAGTACAAGCGTGAATGAAGTTGAAAGCCGATTTCAAGTTCACGTTGATAACCATATCCCATTGCTGTTCGGTCATGCGCATCATCAGACCGTCACGGGTGATACCGGCGTTGTTTACCAGAATATCAATGCGACCGAAGTCTGCATGGATAGCCTCCACCACTTTGGCAGTATCTTCAAAGCTGGCAGCATTGGAAGCATACGCTTTGGCCTTTACGCCCAACGTTTCGATTTCTTTAGCTGTAGCTTCAGCATTTTCGTCAATCACCAGGTCGGTGAATGCTATATTAGCTCCTTCTTGAGCGAACTTTAAAGCGATAGCCTTACCAATGCCGCGAGCGGCGCCGGTTACAATGGCTGTTTTTCCGTCTAATAATCCCATACTGTTTTTAATTATTGATTAAATGTTTTTATGTTCTATGCAATGCGCCAAACACGAGGTTGACAACGTATTTGTCGCGGGTTTCATCATCCAACTTTGCACCGATATGGCCGCGGATATAGGGCACTTCAATCCCTTTTACGCAATAATGCACCAACTCGGCAGTCATGTCAATATCGTCTATTCTGAACACGCCTTTCTCCACTCCTTCGCGCAATACATCTTTGAACAGCAGTATCTCCTTGGCATCAAAACGCTTACGTACCTTCTCTACCCGCCAAATGTCGCGAAAGAAATTAGCCCGGAGCGTCCCATTACGGAATACCACCTCTTTCACTGCATCTAGACGCGTGTATATCATTTCAATCATCTTCTCGTCCGGCGATATATTCTTCTCCGCCACACGCTTCATCATGTCCGAAAGCATATCCAGTTCCGATTCGACAACAGCCATATAAATATCTTCCTTGCTCTTAAAATAGGTATAAAGCGTTCTCCTACCTTTTTTAGAAGCGAGGGCAATATCATTCATCGTGGTATTCTCAACACCCATTTTAGCAAACAACTGACGGGCTACATCCACTAATTTAGCTTTTGTCTTCGATACGGCCATAGACTAATTGCACATTGCTTAATAATTTGTGCAAAAGTAAGACATTTCCGCATATATCACAAACAAAAGCACATTTTATTAACAATCAAGCCAATTAGCAAATAAAAATATTTGTATTTTATCAGCCTATTTATCAACCGATTATGTATATTAGTGCATTTCTTATGAAAAATAATCCGGCTTTTATTTGCAAATTCAAATAAAAGCCGTACCTTTGCACTCACAAAACATCGCGGAGTGGAGCAGTTGGTAGCTCGTTGGGC
>OGUL01000982.1_pt1 | contig 27067 bp, 25 predicted proteins | sample 1553651 | NCBI WGS metagenome assembly OGUL01 (sample SAMEA2580048, study PRJEB22360) | human gut metagenome | biome: human gut; feature: human-associated habitat; material: faeces | place: Denmark | collected 2008/2010
CAGCCTCTAATTGGGCCGTAAGTTCGCCACCACCAAGATCGTCATACTGACCCTTGGCTTCGTCATAAGCCTTCTGAGCGGCTTCCTGAGCCTGTTTCAGCGGCTTCAATTCATCTTGTGCCTTAGCAAGACGAGTGTTCGCCTCATCTACCTTGGCCTGCGCTGCGGTCACAGCAGCCTGTGCTTTATTGACTGCAGCCTGCAGTTTTGCAGTATCGCCGCCTTCAGCGGCAGCAAGCGCTTCTTGTGCTGCAGTGTGTGCTGCTTTTGCGTCAGCAAGTGTGGAATTGGCAGTCTTAAGGGCTGCTGCAGCATTCTCGTAAATGCTCTTCGCTGCAACATGCTGCGCGTTCGCGTCCTTCAACTTGTCTCGCGTAGAGCCAAGACTTGCTTTAGCTTCAGCAAGATCGGCATCAACAGCTGCAAGTTTATCTTTTGCTGCTTGGAGATCCTCTGCTGCTTTCTTGAGCGCCGCAGCGCCTTGGCCAGAGCCCAAAGCCTCGTCATAGGCTTTCTGGGCAGCGGCTACTGCAGCATTTGCACTTTCCAGCGTACGCTCAGTTGAGGATTTCGTTTGTTGCTTTTTCGCAAGATCCGTCTTTGCGTCTGCAACATTTTGCGCAGCCTTAGCCTTCGCTGCTTCAAATTCTTGTGCAGCGTTGTTCTTTGCGGCATCGGTGCTCTGCTGTGCTTTCGTGTGTTCCGATGCGGCAGAATTATATTCAGCAGTTGCCGAGTCGTAAGCCTTCTTGGCTTCGTTCTGCTTTGCAGCGGCATCTGCCTTGACCTGGTTGGCGGCATCGAGAGCAGCTTTGGCTTCAGCGAGGGATTGAGGAGAAGCCGTACGATCTGCAGAGAACGCAGCAAGATCAAGATCGAGTCCAGTCGTGTTGCCAAGCGTATCCGCTATGGCTGTGTTCACGAGTGTGTTCGTACCCATTCCGGGCAGAGCGATCATGTATGCCAGCAAGATGCAAAGGCACAGTTTCGAAAGATCGCTCAATCTTTCTCTGACGCGTCTCATCGTAATCCCTCTTTCGATGATCCGTTGTCGTGGAGTGTATACGCGCGTGTTCACGTGGATCTTCCCTTCGGGAATTGAGAAGAATGCGTATTAAAAATCCATCGACTCTCAATACCTTCTATATCTAAAAGACCGTCTATAAAACATGCGGCCTTGAAACCATGAGAAAGAGAACACAGTTCAAGATTATTAAAGGAACTCGGAATAGTCCGAGGTAACAAAGCAGAAATGCCAGATTATGGCTTAAGCTATCTTTTCAAAAATCATATATGCGGAACACAGTGCTCAGGGTGTGTTTTGCTACTAAAAACCCCTTTTTTGGACTAGTCCCCCATTCCAACCTTATATTCTAACGACTTGGCAACAAGAAGGCAACAGATTCTGCTAGCTTTTTACGACATTTTCTTTCATTTTTGTTTATGAAAATACCCCACCGATGAACACCTCAGGAACACGCCGCGCTTCCTGTACCGCGCTTTATAAAACACCTGGTAAAAGGCATGCGCGGTAATTGACTTCAAAAGTCTGATTTTACGCGCCGATCGAATGTCGGAAAGCCTGTATGCAAAGCTGGTCCAATGCTTGTTCAAGATAAGCAGCAAGCTTCATAATGGCTAATGCCCCTCATGCGAGATCTGGGCGGTTAACATCCCCCTACCGCGCTTGTGATATCTAAGCGCATAAAAGCGGGTCAGCCAACAAAAAAACGACCACCCAAATGGATGGTCGTGATCTAGATGGTGGAGCATAGGGGGATCGAACCCCTGACCTCATGGCTGCCAGCCATGCGCTCTCCCAGCTGAGCTAATGCCCCTTAAAGCGCGATTGATTATATCACAGGAACAGGAGTGCCCTGACCTTCAATTTTGATCGAGGCATAAAAAGACGACGTATCGAACACGTCACGAATCGATTCACCCTCGATAAAGGGCAGGTCAACGAACTCATTGAGCGTTGGAACAAGCTCGCTGCAGTCGATGAAGTGATCCTTTTCGTTGAGTTGATTTGTGTCTTGCGCACGCCAATACAGGTCGTTTGCATTCGTAAGGTAATACGTTTCAGCGCCCGTTTGCATATAAGCTGAGTGTGCCTCACGCAGATATGCGATCAGATCATCGACATTTGCCAGGTCAAGCGCTTCTTCAGCTTTTCTTCCCATGAAATCCCCTTTCTGGTCTTATGGGCCTATCTTAGCAAAGAACACAGCAGTGTTACACGGTATCTGCAAGCTTATTCGAAAATTTCACGAACAGAGAAACGCCTGGTAGATTTGAAGTATAGATACCCAAATGCATTTCGGATCCGCAACACGTCCAAGTCAGAGAACCCACAGTGCATTTAGAGACAGAAGAAGAGACTGCATCAAGGCATTGGATGCTTTATTCAGCGATCAAGGGACGTTGCATCTTGCTCTGCCTCCCCTTCCAGCTCTCCTTATTGGTCTGGATGGCCCAAAAAAAGAGGTCCGAAGCGCTGAGAAGCCGTCTAAGACCCTGACTGCGATTCCGGGGGTTTAGGACACCCAAAAAGGGGTAGATTCCATCCAAAAACAGCGTTAGAAACGCGCTCAAAAGGGTTTACGAAGGTCGCCCTGGAGCCAACGTGCTCCGCAGCCGCCAAAAGTGACCAAAATGACCATTTTTGGCATGTTTTCGAGTTGGTTCCTGAAATTATTTTTCGAAAATCCATATTTTTCTTTTTAGGTCTGAACTGGGAATTCGTTCGTCAGCTCTTGTTCATATCGCAAGAACAACCCTCTTCTCACCCTGTTTTTACCCTCAAAATACGCAGGAGGGGCGATTTTGGGCATTTTTGCCAAAACCCTCAAATAATAAGAAAACTTTTGTCTCTTATTAAAAATCCGAAAATTTGTTCACATTAGTTAACTTATTTGTTACGAATCTTCAGCTTCTTCACATTTTTTGCGGGTGATCGCAAAAACTTTGACGGTCTAAGTAATTTTTTTGCCAAAAGTTGCCCATGGTGAATAATTTTTCGGTCAAATCAAACGAATTTCGAAGCTCGAAAATCGCGTGATGATAGCACCCCATTTTGACTCAGATCGCTTGGTAAAAGCTGCTGCTATCACGGTCTAAGACGAACTTCAGATCCTGCGAATCCAAGGCTTGGAGATGGTCGTTTACGATTCCACATTTTCCTGATTTTATCAGGTATGTTATCTCATGCTATGCACATGCTTTCACCTGTTTTATCGTCCAAGAAAACCCACATTCTAAACCCCTGTTGCATCCCCTCTCTGCCTCCTCGCATCACCGGTGAAAAGAGAGGAATTTTCAGGGGTGTTAGCACCCTAAAATGGGGGCAAAATGGGTCAGAGCCAGAAGAAAATGAAACTTTTTTTGACAAATTTTGGGTTGATCTGAGCAAAAAACGAACATTTGATCGGTTGATTCGAAAATTCGCGCGATCTTTCATGTTGGACAGTTGGCATACATGCTTGTTCGAACAAGAGCACATGCGGAACACTTCGCTCATTTTCAGAAAGTTCGGGGTGTCATTTTTCGGTTTCGACACCTGAGCAAAAATAGAACGCGCATCCGAGCAAAGGATGCTCGCATCGCGGATTGAAGAACAAGCGAAAAGATAGCACGAATGTAAGACACACTGCCATCGCCAGAGCAATGAAAGACTCAGCGCTCTTTGCTTGCAAGCTTCATCGCCGTGGACCACCTTGCCTAAGGAGACGCAAAGGATCCAAGCGCACTTGCTCGCAAGAAATGATCGGTTGATCAAAAAGCAACGCGCGTGCAAAGTGTTGGAACGATTAGTTCTTCTTGGAGGGGTCGCGCCGCTTGGCGCGCAAGATGTCATAACGATGAAGCGGCATGGGGGTGATGAAAGCATAAGCGCCCATCGCCTTGTTGGCAACCTCCACCGGAATAGTATTGGCAATAGCCACCGCTCTCTCACTCGAATCGAAGCAACGCTCATTCTGCTTCGAAGCTGAAGCATCTTTTAACTCAGGGTTATCGAGACCTTCATCATCGCGGACATCCACTACCGGGAAAACCTCTTCAAGCCCAACCACTAACACTGGCGTTACTTCGCAATGGGGACTGAGCAATTCGAGCGTATCTCCCTCATAGAAGCGATTGCGGCAATACACGATGGTCTGCCACATGCCTTGGGTAAAATCGAGATCGTTTTCCGTTGCGGTCGCTTCGATCGGACGCGACTCGACTACTTCGGCCACCCAATCATAGAGCTGCACATAGATATCATCTTCGAACGACTGCTGGGCATCTCCGTAGAAGAAGCCTGTCGAATAAGGCCTGTGCGAAATGCGCTCGAGTTCACTTCCCCACTGCACAGGATCTCCCCCGTCGAGCACTTGGCGGTAAGCGTTCACCACCGTTGCCACGTAGAACGCTTTCTTCACACGTCCTTCGATCTTGATGGAATCCACCCCAGCTGCAATAAGCTCATCGAGGTGAGCGAGCATATTCAAGTCTTTGGAATTCATGATATAGGTGCCGCGTTCGTCCTCTTCAATGGGAAAGAGCTCACCTGGACGAGTCTGCTCTTCCAAGTGGTAGCTCCAACGGCAGGGCTGCACGCAGTTTCCTTGGTTCGCGCTGCGCCCCGTAAGATAATCGCTGATAAGACAACGCCCTGAGATGGCCATGCACATGGCGCCCTGCACGAACACCTCCACCTCGACATCGGGCAACTCTGCTTTGAGCTGAGCGATCTCTTCAAGTGACATCTCACGTGCGGTAACGATGCGTTTCGCGCCAAGACGATGCCACATGCGCGCAGCCTCGACGTTCGAAACGGATGCTTGGGTGGAAATATGCAGGTCAACCTGAGGGGCATGCTCACGCGCAAGGGCGAACACGCCCAGATCGCTCACGATGAACGCATCGACCCCCGCAGCAGCTAACGCTGCCAAATACTCAGGAAGATCGCTCAAGTCTTCATCGTGCAAATAAGCATTGAGCGTTACATACACCTTCGCGCCGGCATCGTGTGCCATCTGGACCGCACGGGGCATATCGGCAAGCGAGAAATTCTGCGCACGTTGGCGCAAGCCGAACTTATCGCAAGCAAGATACACCGCATCAGCGCCGAAATAGAGCGCATAGCGCAGCTGCTCGAACCCACCAGCTGGAGCCAGCAGCTCAGGCTTTCTTACCTGTTTGGTATTACTGGACAATTGGACCTCGACCAATATAGGTCTGCTTATAGCGATTCAAGAACGAAAGGCTATCAGCAAGCGAATCGAAGCTCACATCGAACTTCTCGCCCGTTGCACGACGTTTGACCTCGACTTTTCCTTCTGCCAAACCGCGCTTTCCTACTACGACCTGGGTGGGCCAGCCGATCAGATCTGCATCGGCGAACTTCACGCCCGGGCGCTCCTTACGATCATCAATAACGATCTCGAGCTTGGGGAAACTCTCTTTCAGCGTTTGTGCCAGACGAAGCGCAGCTGGATAGACCTCATCATCGCCCACAGTAAGCGGAATAATACAGAGATGAGCTGGCGCAACAGAAGCCGGCCACTTGATGCCGTATTCATCGTTATGCTGCTCGACTACCGCGGCGAGCGTACGGGTGATACCCACGCCGTAGCAGCCCATAATGAATGGCTGGTCGGAACCATCTTCTGCAGAATAGACCGCGCCGAGCGCTTTGGAATACTTATCGCCAAGCTGGAAGACCTGCGAAACCTCGATACCACGCGCTTCTTCGAGCGGCGTGCCGCAGTTGGGGCAGATATCGCCTGCTTTCGCCGTGGAAAGATCGGCCCAGACATCCACCTTGAAGTCTTCGCCTTGTGCCGCGCCTACATAGTGGAAGCCATCTTCGTTGGCACCCACCACCCAGCGGGCAATCTTCTCGAGATTCTGATCAGCGGCAACGATGATGCCCTCGGGCACCCCAACCGGGCCGATCGAACCCTTGGGGAGGCCGGTGGCCTCGAGTTCTTCGTCGTCCAACAGCTGGAAGCCAGCGAAAACGCGATCGATCTTGATCTCGTTGAGCTCGTGATCACCCGGGATGAATACCGCAATAACCTGGCCTTTTTCATCCTTGCCTACGAGGGCTTTCACGGTTGCAGCCTCATCGATGCCAAGGAATTCAGCCAGCGCCGCAATGGTGGTAACGCCAGGCGTGGAGATCTTCTCCATGGCAGCAACCTCATATTCCTGGGGCTGCGTGATGCACTCAGCCACTTCGGTGTTCGCCGCATAATCGCAGTTAGGACAGTAGACGAGCTCTGCCTCGCCCGCATCGGCGAGCGCCATGAACTCGGTAGTAACCTTGCCGCCGATCTGACCAGAATCGGCCTCGACCGGGCGATAATCGAGCCCGCATCGTTCGCAGATCGTGCCATACGCCTCGCTCATCTGGTCATACGTTTCCTGGAGCGATTCAACGCTTGAGTGGAAGCTATAGGCATCCTTCATGATGAACTCGCGGCTACGCAACAACCCGAAGCGCGGACGAATCTCGTCGCGATACTTCGTCTGAATCTGATAGAGCGTGGTAGGAAGCTGCCGATAGGAACGCAGTTCGTTACGCACGAGCGCAGTGATGAGCTCTTCGTGCGTGGGTCCAAGGCAAAAGCCGTGGTCATGACGGTCGTTCATGCGCATGAGTTCGGGGCCATAATCGTCCCAGCGGCCCGATTCGAGCCAGAGTTCAGCAGGCTGGAGCGCTGGCATGAGGATCTCCTGAGCACCCGTGGCATTCATCTCTTCGCGCACGATGTTCTCTACCTTCTGCAGCACGCGCATGCCAAGCGGCAAGAATGCATAGATGCCCGAAGCCACCTTGCGGATCATGCCCGCACGCATGAGCAGTTTGTGCGAGGCGATCTCGGCATCGGCCGGATCTTCCTTAAGCGTAGGAACATAGAGATTGCTCATATAGAGGATTTCGCTCATAACCTTCTCTCCTATCGTTTAGCCTGTTCAGGCATTGTTTATCAAGTTCGCGATCTCGTCGAATAGTGCATCGACGATATGCGCTTCAGGTACTTTCTTGATCACTTCTCCGCCTGCGAAAATGACGCCCTGGCCATCGCCGCACGCAACGCCGATATCGGCATCCTTCGCTTCACCAGGTCCGTTCACCACGCAGCCCATCACGGCTACGCGCAGCGGCTTCGGCACGCTGGCAAGGCGCTCTTCAACTTGCTTGGCAAGTGCTATGAGATCTACTTTAGCGCGTCCGCACGTGGGACAGCTGATCAACTCCGGGTAACGGAAGCGCAGTCCAAGCGCGCCGAGGAGCATCCAGGCAGCCTTCACCTCTTCGACTGGATCATCGGTAAGGGAGATGCGCATGGTATCACCGATGCCCTGTTCAAGCAGTATGCCCAGGCCAGAAGCGGATTTTATGAGCCCTTGAAAGAGCGTGCCCGCCTCAGTGACCCCGATGTGGAGCGGGATATGCGGCAGTTCACGCGAGATAATGCGGTAGGTTTCGACCGTAGTAGGAACATCATGTGCCTTGGCAGAGACCACCAAATCGGTGAAGCCTTGTGCCTCGCAAAATTCGACGTATTCACGGGCCGAACGCGCCAACTTTTGCGGGAGCGAAAGCGCTGCATCGTCGCGCAGGTGCGCATCAAGCGAACCGGCGTTCACGCCGATACGAATGGGGATACCTGCCTCCTTTGCAGCCTCAAGCACTGGGATGGTAGCCTCGAGTCCGCCGATATTGCCCGGATTGATGCGCAGTTTCGCTGCGCCACGGCGTGCCGCCTCGATGGCAAGATCGGCGCTGAAATGAATATCGGCCACCACGGGAAGCACGGAGCGTGCGCAGATCTGCTCGAAATAGTCGAGATCGCTCGCATGCGGAATGGCAATACGGATGATATCGCAGCCCGCCTGCGCCACCCGTTCGATCTGCGCGAGGTTCTCTTCCACTTCCGAAAGCGGAAGGTTGAGCATGGATTGCACGGCGCAGGGCGCTCCCCCGCCAACAGGCACGTTGCCCACCATAACCTGATGCGTTACTTCGTTAGGCAGCATGGCACACCCCTAGCCCCAATTTCCGAAGATGAAGCGTTGCACATCCTGGTTGAGCATGAACACGAAGAAGGCCATGAACAGGCACATTCCGCCAATACTCAGATAGTTCAGTGCGCGGATAGAGATGTTCTTGCGGCGAATCTTCTGGTAGATCTCGATCACGAAGCGCCCACCGTCGAGCGGCGGGATGGGCAGCAGGTTCGCAAGACCGAGCGAGACCGAGATAACCGCTGAAAAAGAGAGCAGGCTGATGAAGCCCGCCTCAAAGGCCGTTTTCGAAAGGACCGCGATGCCCACGATGGACGTGGAGTTCGCAACGGTATCGGCCGCCGTTGCGGGGTTGAACAGGCCTAAGATAGCTACCGCCACCATGCCGATGTACTTGAACCCAGCCACGATGGCATCAAAGGGCGCAAGCACATAGTGAACCACTTCGCCACTTTGCATCTGCACGTCCACTCCGATGATCGAATAGATGATCACGAATACGATCATGGCATAGAGCAAATTCATGAACGGCCCCGCCAACAAGATGGAAATGCGCTTCCAGAACGGCAGCATACAGTATTGCTGCTTCTGCTCCGAAGCGAAGAATTCATTAAGATTCGGCACTTCACGAGGCGTTCCTTCGGCGTACTTAACGCCAGAAACAAGGCATGCGGGCGTGCGATAGGTGTTGAGCTTGTCCTTACGCGTAGGACGCTTGAGACTGCCCCATTCGGTGAGCTCTTCGAGCGCCTGATAGGCTTCGTCGTCGGTGATGCCGAGCGCATCGGCCACATCCTCCATATCGGCCGTGCCATGTGCATACATGTAGCCGAGCATCGCTTTCAAGTGCGGACTGGGCGTGCCCGTTCCCATGCCACAAACCGCTGCATACCCACCCAATGGCACAGCAGTAACGCCAAAACGCGTGCCCTTCCAGGTAACGCCGATGCTGGGGCCGGGAAGACCGATCATGAACTCGCTCACGCGCACCCCGAACGCGCGCGCAGCAAGAAAGTGCCCACCTTCATGGATGAACACCAGAAAGCCGAGCACAAGCGTAGCTATGAGAATCGTGAGTAGAATGTCCATGTCTCTATTATAGAAGGGTGAAGAGCGCCGCCCTTTCAAAGCAAGCAGATTTTCGCAATATGCTCACGCGGTGGGCTTTTACGGTCCTGGGATCCGACAAGCACCTGAACACTGCATCAGGAGGCGGCGCTACCTGGCGTTCGTAAAGAAACCCTGAACTCTTTGGGCGGACGCTATCGAGTGCGCTCCTTCGACGCGTCGCTCGTTCGTGCTAACTTCCGCAATCGTTGTTACGAAAGTGGATCACTCACATTCGCTTTGGCTTACCCTCTATCGCGCGCTCGCTAGCATCCGCCAAGCAAGGGCACCTGTTCACGTGCGTAAACGCGGGTTTCAGCATCGATGGCGAGCAATTGATCGATGCTCGTAGCAGCCTGCACACTTCCCTCGCGCACGGCATGGTTCATGGCGCGTTCGACCAGTTCAGCGATACCGAGATAGGGAATCTGCTCATCAAGGAACGCTGCGACCGCCACCTCGTTCGCCGCATTCATGACCGCTGGAAGTGTGCCACCGGTAGTGCCTGCCTCGATCGCAAGCGCTAGGCAGCGGAATGTTTCCAAATCGGGTGCCTCGAACTCGAGCGAACCGAGCGTACGGAAATCGAGCGGCTCGACCGGCGCCGACCAGCGCGCAGGGTAGCTGAGCGCGAACTGGATCGGGATGCGCATGTCAGTAGTGCCAAGATGCGCCTTCACGGACCCATCGGTGAATTCGACCATGGAATGGATCGCGCTCTGCGGCTGTACCACAACAGCGATCTTATCGTAGGGCATGGCGAAGAGATGATGCGCCTCGATCACTTCGAGGCCTTTATTCATGAGCGTGGAAGAATCAATCGAGATCTTGCGCCCCATGTTCCACGTGGGATGGCTGAGCGCCTGCTCAACCGTGATATTTTGAAGGTCGGCCGCCTTCTTCCCGCGGAAGGGCCCACCCGAAGCGGTGACCCATAAGCGCGTGACCTCAGCAGGGTCTTCACCTAACAAACACTGATAAATAGCACCGTGTTCGGAATCGATGGGCAAGAGCGTTTCGTGCGTGGAGAGCGGCATGAGCACATCGCCACCCACCACGAGCGACTCCTTGTTGGCCAGCGCAAGCTGCTTGCCAGCCACGAGCGTTGCGTAGCTCGCCTGCATGCCAGCGGCTCCCACCAGGGAATTCACCACCATATCGACCTCGGGAAGGTTGCACAGCTCAACGATAGCCTCAGGACCTGCGTGGAGCGTGGCACCGATCTCAGCGAACCGTGCGCGCCAAGCATCAGCTATCTCAGCGTTCGCAAGCACCACATGCTCGACCGAAAACTCCCGTACTTGTTCGAGCAGAAGCTCTACCTGCGTATTCGCACTGAGCGCCACGATCTTCACGAATTCAGGATGGCGGCGTGCTACATCGAGGGTCTGCGTGCCGATTGAACCGGTAGACCCGAGCACGCAGACGCGTTTCGGGCGCGCGGAAATATCTGCTTGCCTGTCAGCCATGAGAACCTCCAAAAACAGGAACCGAAGGGAAGATGAAGAGCAAAAGCGCGCACAAAACCTAAAAGAGCACGCCTGTACTGATGAACGTGAAGGGGAGGCAGTTGCCGAAGATAAGCAGCATCGAAGCACCGAGCGTTACGAGGAATTGCGAATCGCATCGGTCGAGCAACCCACCATGACCAGGCATGATCGTGCCCGAATCCTTGAATCCCGCATTGCGCTTGATGCGCGATTCGACCAGATCGCCGATAACGCCGAGCACGCCACAGATCGCGCCGAACACGAGCGACTGGACGATGTTCATCTCGACTCCAGGAATGAGCGGGAACAGGCACCAGAACGCCATGGAAAAGACGAGGCCGGCGAAGAAGCCTTCCCAGGTTTTCTTCGGCGAGACCTGCGGCGTCATCTTGTGCTTGCCGAACTTCGAGCCGATAAGATAAGCGAAGGCATCGTTGCCCCACACGCTCGCGAAGATACCGAGGATGAGCACGCCTCCCCAGTAATCGGGCACTGACATGCGGATGAGCATGGCCGCTGACATGAGCAGCCCCGTATAGAAGGCGCCGAACAGGCTCACGGCAACATCGACGATGCGCGCATGGAGCCAGAAAACGTACCACACAAGTAGCACGATGATGAAGAGAGACACCATGACCACCACGCCATTGATGCCGAACAGCCACATGGCCAGCGGAAACGAAGCAGATGCCACGATGCCGAGCACTTCGTTGGGAAGCTTCGCATCGGAGCGGAGCATGTAGTAGAACTCGCCTGCGCAGATTGCGGAAAGCGCCGCCAGATAGATGGCGGTGGTTGCATCGGAGGCGATGATGCAGAGCACCGTGAGCGTGATGTAGACCGCGCCCGTGCGAACGCGAACCTGCAGGTTAGAAGGATTCTTCAGCTTCGTAGGGGTCTTATCGAGCGCCTTTTGCTTGAACTGGCTTCCACGGGTGGGCTTTTCGTGCTCTTCGCGCTTGATAATGATCTCTTCGCGCGATTCGACGATGTTGCCCTGTTCATCGGCATGAGTGAAGGTACGGCGGATACGCTCGGTGGGCATGTGCTACACCGCCCCGAAACGGCGATCACGATGCTGGTAATACAGCAACGCACGCAAGAATTCATAGCGGTCGAAATCTGGCCAGAGCACGTCGGTGAAATAGAATTCCGTATAGGCGATCTGCCAGAGCAAGAAGTTCGAGATGCGCATCTCGCCCGATGTGCGGATGAGCAGGTCGGAGTCGGGAATATCGGCGGTATAGAGGCGGCTTTCGAATGCGGCTTCCGTGAGCGGTTCGGGCTGCTTTCCCTCCGCAAGTGCCGCAAGCGCCTCGTCGATCGAACGCTGGGCTGCTTCGAGGATCTCGGCGCGAGAACCGTAGTTCACGGCGATGACGAGCGTCATGCCCGTGTTGTTCTTGGTCTTCTCCCATGCATCCGAAAACGCGCGGGCCGTCTTTTCGGGAAGCGCGCTCGTATCGCCGATGGTGGCCACACGCACGCCTTCTTCATGCAGGCCATCGAGCTCGGCGAGCATGGTCTTAGCGAAGAGGTTCATGAGCCCGTTCACTTCGTCTTGCGGACGCTTCCAGTTTTCCGTGGAGAAAGAATAGATGGTGAGGTAATCCACGCCCACATCGTTCGCGCAGCGGATAGTCTCGCGCACCGCATTGATGCCCGCTTTGTGGCCGTTCAGACGGTTCATAGCGCGCTGTTTGGCCCAACGCCCGTTCCCGTCCATGATAACGGCAACATGGCGCGGTATGCGGCTCTGGTCGAGCTTGGCAGGATCGAGCCCCGCAGGGGGATCGGGGAAGATGTAATCCAGCGGTTGCCTCATACGACGAATTCGCCTCGAACGACTCTGCCTACGTAAGGCTAGACGGTCATGACCTCGTCTTCTTTTTTCCTCAGGATGTCGTCGATCTTAGCGACATAGGAATCCGTGAGCTTCTGGATCTCCTCTTCGGCGCGGCGCTTCTCGTCTTCGGGAAGGTTGTCTTCCTTCACGCTCTTCTCGACTTCGGTGTTCGCATCACGACGCGCGTTGCGGATGGCGATGCGGGCTTCTTCGGCGTAGGTCTTGCACTGCTTGGCCAGTTCCTTGCGGCGCTCTTCAGTAAGTGAAGGGAACGGCAGGCGAATAACCTGACCATCGTTATTGGGGTTCACGCCCAAATTAGCATTCATGATAGCCGCTTCGATCGCGCCGAGCGAACTCTTATCCCACGGCTCGATAACGAGCGTGTGGGCATCGGGGGTCTTGATGGCCGCCATCTGATTGACCGGCGTGAGCGTGCCGTAGTATTCAGCCTTCACGCGATCGAGGATCATTGCGTTAGCGCGACCGGTGCGCACCGATGAAAGGTTGGTGTTCAACTGATCGATAACGCCGTCCATGCGTTTCTTTGCGGTCTCTTTGATGTCGTTTACCATGCTTCCTCCCCTTGGTGAGCGGCTTAAGGCCGCGTTTCTGGCAGGTGCCCGCGTGAAGCGACCGTGCCCTATGATTTTAAACCTCTGTTATTGTAGCGCGAAAATGCCCGCGCGCGATGCCTTTATCGTAGTGCCTGCATGCTTTAGCGCAGCGCACGTGAGGCAGATGCAACGGACGCTTAAGCAAGGCATACATATCCACCGGCTGTTGCGTGCGGTTCACGCTACTGCAGAACACGCAAAGCTTCTATGTATGCTCCGTGTGACTTGCACAAAATGGGAGGCTCTAGCCTTCCGCGGTAACTGTGGTACCGATGTCTTCACCCTTCAGGATGCGCGAGATGTTGCCCGGAACCGTGAGGTCGAACACGAGAATGGGCATATCGTTGTCCATGCACAGCGAAGTAGCGGTGGAGTCCATGACATGCAGGCCCTTCGCGAGCACATCGATGTAGCTGATGGTCTCGAAGCGCTTCGCATCGGGATGCGTGACCGGATCGGCATCGTAGATGCCGTCGACCTTCGTTGCCTTCATGAGGCATTCAGCGTTGATCTCGAGCGCGCGCAGTGCCGCGGTGGTATCGGTGGTGAAATATGGATTGCCCGTGCCTGCCGCGAAGATGACCACGTAGCCCTTTTCCAGATGATGCGTAGCGCGGCGGCGGATGTAGGGCTCCGAAACCTGGCGCATCTCGATCGCGCTCATAACGCGCGTGGGAATGTCGTGACGCTCGAAAGCATCTTGAAGCGCAAGCGCATTCATGCAGGTAGCAAGCATGCCGATGTAGTCTGCATGCGCACGATCCATACCCTGCGCCGAACCAGCCAGGCCGCGGAAGATGTTGCCGCCGCCCACCGTAACCGCGAGTTCCACGCCGTCGTTCACGATCTCTTTAATCTGAACGGCCAGCTCTTCGACCACTTTCGGATCGATGCCGTAGCCCTCTTCGCCCATGAGCGCCTCGCCCGAGAGCTTCAGGAGCACACGTTTGTACTTGTAATCCGAGTTCATGAAGATCCTTTCTTGTGAAGGAATACCCCGTTGAAGGATATATCTCATCCATATTACCCCATAGCTCAGGCGCAACGGAGCGCATAGGGAAAAATCGATGCATGCGCACAATTCGCACGAAAGTCGCGACTCATGCCCTTCTGAACTTTGGTGCACCAGTAACGCAACTTAAGAAAGGCCTTGCAGACGCATCCTTGCAAGGGCTTCGCGAAGTGGAGCGAAAAGAGCCACAAACGAAAGCGGCCTACCAAGGCACGAACAGTAAAGCAGATGGATCATTGACCGAAACTCAGCTAAAGCGCAGGCAAAGCGAAAGCGGCCTGCCAGGCAGACCGCTTTCTTTCTCATCCGTTCCTCACAAACGGGAATGACCACGAAGTGGGTTGATGAGCAGGTGCGCTTGAACCACACGTTGCTCAAGCGATAACGATAGCGCGAGTACTATTGCGTATCGGCACCAAGTTTTACTTTCGTCGTTTCTTCCTTGCCATCGCGCAAGTAGGTTACATCCACCTCATCGTTAGGGCTATGTGAGCGAATCGCAAGCACCAGATCGGAAGAGCTTGTGATCGATTCGCCATCCACCTTCAGAATCACATCGCCTTCCTGCAGGCCCGCTTTGGCGGCGGCACCCCCGGCAGTAAGCGAGTTAATGTAAGCACCTTCGGTAGCTTGAATGCCAAAGCGCTGTGCAAGCTCGTTGTTCACGGTGATCAATGAAACACCCAACTGCGCGTGAGAGGGTGTTTTGCCCTGAATGAGCTGCTCAGCGATGCCGAACGCATAATCGACTGGGATCGCAAAACCCACACCAGAGCTCGTGCCGCTGGTGGACATGATGAGGGTGTTGATACCGATGAGCTTGCCTTCAGCATCCACGAGTGCGCCACCGGAATTGCCCGAATTGATGGCTGCATCGGTCTGGATCATGTTGGTATAGATTGCGCCAGACTCAGAATCAGCATAAGAACGGTTCACCGCTGAAACGATACCCGTAGACACCGACTGTTCCATGCCGAACGGGCTGCCAGCAGCCATGACCCACTCGCCCACCTTAAGATCAGAAGAGTTACCGATCTCGATAGGCTTCAAGGTTGCGCCATCCACCTTGATAACAGCTAGGTCGCTCGAAGGGTCGGTGCCGACCAACTTAGCCTTGTAGGTTTCGCCTTCAGCGACGACCTCGAGCGCATCGGCGCCATCGACCACGTGGTTATTCGTAAGGATGTAGCCATCTGCTGTGAGCACGACACCTGAACCGAGCGAAGTCTGCTGTAGCTCCTGCGTAGCAGACTGGCCGCCCAACATACCGAACGGCGACATGCTTTGCTGACTTGTATTGGCATACACATTGATGTTCACCACAGAAGGCAGCGTTTTAGCTGCTACCGCTTCAGCAAGCGACATATCGTCGGTATCAACATCTATCGTGATGCCAGAGTTGGTCTCTTTGATGGTATAGCCACTATTCGAAGGATTGACTGCAACGAAAATACCCAAGGCAAGCACGCATGCAACAGCTGCACCAGCGAATGCGATGAAGAACGTTTTCACACCTTTGCGATTCTTCTTAGGCTTTGGGGCTGCAGGCTGCGCAGGAGCAGGTGCCGGCGCGGGAGCGGCATTGACCGGAGCGCCTTGCGGCGGCTGAGGTTGAGATTGGGATGGTTGAGGTGTGTCTGACATAGTCTGCAGAAACCCCCTTTTTGTCTCGGGAATAGTTACTTTGCAAACGTTACTAGAGGAATATGGAATGCCTATGTCGAGCAAACAAATTCACAACTTTTCTAAACTGCACCAATACGCACACGCAAAAACAGGGAGCGTGATGGCTCCCTGCTCAGTAGGCATGGCTATGTCAGGCACATAGAAAGAAAACTTAGTCGTTAGAGTCTTCGTTTGTTGTAGCAGTATCTTCGCCTTCGGCAGGTTCGGGCTCGGGCTCAGGAATGGGCTCGATGACGGTAAGGCTTGAAAGATTCATCTGCTCTCCCAACCACTTCTGATCGATGAGTTTCAACACTCCACCATCAGAGAGCTTTTTCAAAGCTTCACTCACCGCATCTTGAAGACCGGAAGCAGTGATGGGTGCGCCAATGCAGTACTTCGTTTCTTCAGCAAGCAGTGCAATAGGATAGATAGTCTGGTTGTTCGAGTGTGCTACATAGGAACCAATGGTGCTATCGGTGGCCACATACTTCGCCGACCCGCTTTTGAGCTTGTCGAAAGCCGTTTGAATATCGGACGTGGCATCGAGGTGATCCTGGCCGAGACGATTCGTAACCTCGACCGCACTCATAGAAGAAGCCTGCGCAGCAACCACGAACACATCAGTGGGCAACGGAACACGCGTGCCTTCTTCAGCGGCGAACAAAACGACCGAAGAAGAGAGATAGGGCTCGGAGACCCAACAGTTCTTCGCATCGGAGCCAACACCCATAACAATATCAACATTATCGGAGGTGAAAGCGCCTTCAGCATTCGTTCCCACATCAACGAGCTCAAGCTTCAAACCCAGTTCATCAGCAAGCGCTGCTGCTGTATCGACATCGATACCCACAATAGATCCTTGCGATTGTGCTGCATAAGGCGCATTCGAAGCATCCACACCAACACGCAGCGTGCCCGGCGTATGCAACAACGAGTTGTCGATCTTCTGCTCAGAAGGCTCAGGCGTGTAAGAATTGCTTGAACACCCACTCATAAACCCTACGCACAACGCTAAGACAAGCGCGGCCAATGCCGCAGCCAATGCGCGAAGCGCAGAAGACTTGCTCATCGGGGAAGATGCTGCAGCAGACGCACTTGCAGCTTGACTCTCTACGATGGTTTTTACGTTTGATGCTTTCTTCATGTATAGCCTCTCTTGTTAACCTCTTGGTCTTGTTCAAGATCTGCTTTGAATGCTCGTTTGTGTTCACCGTGTAACACAAACGAGCAAAAGCCTCTGTTCCCCTGAAAAAGGGTGCTTTTCCTTGCACAAACGCTCTCAGGGTTCTTTTAGCTGACCTAGTTTTCGACCCCACACCTGCATACGGGGACTTAGCCGCTGTAGACCGTGCGCGCACGAGTATTGCAGCGACGCCATCCGCTCGCCAGAGCAGCCCTATGCCGCTTCACCGACGGTACGACTTACACCTAGAATGCGCCGTGCTCATTCAATGATGAGCTCTTCGCCAAACCTGCAAAAGCACAAGGCTAGCAGGAATAACACGCGAGCGATCACTGAACTTACGTGGATCCTTTCGACCGCATCTGCCATGGACTTGGAATGCTGCACTCGAAAGCGCTGCATGTCCGCAACTACAGACCTAAAAGAAACCCCCTTAGTATATCAGTAATGCACCCCTCACCTTAAATTTATATGACGAAAGCGTAAGGATCGGCACAAGGGGTTGCAAAAGCCTATAATTAGTTCAACCACGGTGCTGTTCACATATCTCTCGCATATAGCACGCAAAACTTTCAATGCAGCACCCCTGCTCACGCATGTAGAACGCAAATCTTCCTTTTCAATTTGCACCACCGCGCGAGCTACGTATTGGCCGGGGTAAGGAGCCAGGTTGTTCGACGATATACTATCCACGCTCTCGTTCGTGGATATATTCAATATCTGTGTTTTCATCACCTTCACGTTTTGCTATGCCTATCAGCTCTTTTACGTTCTTGTCGTACTCATGCGCAAAGCACCGAAGCAAACCGCGAAGAAAAACCACCGCTATGCGGTGCTCATCGCAGCTCGTAACGAAAACGCTGTTATCGGCGACCTTATCCACAGCATCCGCGTGCAGAATTACCCGCAAGAACTTATCGACATCTTCGTAATCGCAGACAACTGCACCGACAACACCGCCGCCATCGCACAAGAAGCTGGCGCGATCGTATTCCCCCGCTTCAACACCGAGCAGATCGGCAAGGGTTACGCACTCGACTATGGTGTGACCTGCATCCGTGAACACTATTCCGAGAACGAATACGAGGCTTACTTCGTCTTCGACGCCGACAACGTGCTCGACGTGAACTACTTCCGCGAGATGAACAAGGTCTTCGATGGTGGTGCCATTGCTTCCACGAGCTACCGCAACTCGAAGAATTTCGGTTCGAACTGGATCTCGGCTGGCTATGGCGTGTGGTTCTTGCGTGAAGCGAAGTACCTGAGCCAAGCGCGCCTTACGCTGAACACCAGCTGCGCGGTTTCGGGCACGGGCTTTTTCGTGAGCGCCAAGATCATCGAGAAGATGGGCGGCTGGAAGTTTCACCTGCTCACCGAAGACATCGAGTTCTCCACCTACAGCATCTTGCATGGTGAGCGCATCGCTTATTGCCCCACCGCCATGCTCTACGACGAACAGCCCATCACGTTCCGCGATTCGTGGAACCAGCGTTTCCGCTGGGCAAAGGGTTTCTACCAGGTGTTCGGCAAGTACGGGCTCAGCCTGGTGAAGGGCGTGTTCACCAACCCCAAGGGGCATCGCTTCGCCTGCTACGACATGCTCATGACCATCGCTCCCGGCATGTTGCTTTCCGTGATCACCATCATCTTCAACGCGATCATCCTCATCCTGGGCAGCGCAGGGCTCATGTCCACGGGTGTCATGTTAACCTCGTCGCTCTCCTCGATCTTCTTCTGCTTGTTCAACTACACGCTGTTCATGTTCATGTTCGGCGCGCTGACCACCTTCACCGAGTGGGACAACATCCGTTCCACCACAGCAAAGAAGATCAAATACCTCTTCACGTTCCCGTTCTTCATGCTCACCTACATCCCCATCGCGCTGGTGGCACTGTTCAAGAAAGCGGCATGGAAGCCCATCCAGCACAGCATTTCGGTGGACGTGGAAGAGTTCAACAAAGCACGCGATAATGCGGAGCGCATCTAAGTGCACCGCATCTAAGCGCGCGTGGGGCTTTCGCCCGTATCTTTCGCCCCTGCACAACCTCTAGACTTGATCGAAGTCAGCTTGAAGCTGGCTTCTTCATTTTCTGCCTGGATCGCGAGAGCCTTCGCGCTCGCCCCACCTCAAGGCAACCGCGCCACGGTAAGGCCGAACACCTGATCGATGCCTGCCTCTTTGAGCACGCTCGCAGCTGCCATGAGCGTTGCGCCTGTGGTGAGCACATCATCTACGAGGATTACCCGCTCGGGTATCACCCCTGCCGTGCGCAGCAAGCCCTGCGGATTGAACGCGAACGAACCCTTCATGTTCTGCTGGCGGCTCGAGGCAGAGAGCCCACGCTGATCGCTGCGATCGACCGTATGCAGCACATCAAGAAATGGCAGGCCACAGCGTTTCGACAGGCGCGCACCTACTTCTTTCATATGGTCAAACCCACGTTCGCGAAGAGCCTGCTTGCGCGCAGGGATTGCCACAAGTGCGGTTTCTCCAGGCACGACCCACGAAGGATCTATATAGTTCGCAAGCATCTCTGCGAGCACCTCTGCTAGCCGCAGCTCCTTTTTGTCCTTGTAGATCGTGATGAGCTTGCGGCACGGATCGACGAAGGAGAACACCGAAACGACCTTGTCGAGAGCCCGCTGTGGCCCATCTGTCATACACGCCCCCTGCGCTTCAGTAGCGTATTCACTGCCCCTTAGCGAAATGCCTCCTTCGCGCGGTAATCCCTGGTCTCCGTGCATGCTTGAGCGCTGATCAGGCGTAAGCTGGCGATGTGCAACCATAAAGGAGTTGCAATCGATGCAAGCAAGCTTCCCGTAGGCCTGACCGCAATACGGACAAGCATGGAGCGCATCGATATAGGGGATCTCGAGACGGCAGTCTTCGCATAGAAGCGTGCCAGGAACATCGCAAAGCACGCACCGTGTGGGCCAGAGAAGTTCTTCTAAGCCTTCTTTGGCAACATTCAGTCCCGAAGCTAGCCTATCGAGCACGGGGTGTTCTCGTGCGACGAGAACACCTTTCAAGCTCATTCCAACCTCGATTCCTGTGTGATGCATCCCATAAAACCATTGTCCACAGGAAAGCTCACAAAAAGTTGAACTTTATTTGATGTTTTCAGGCGCGCGAACTCACGTTTTTCTTAAATGCTAAATCAGCACTAGAAATTGTGCGCTAGGTGTCAAATTACACGACCCCTAGCGCAGACTCCGACCCCTAGTGCAAACTCGCTAAGCTATCGAGGCTTGTGGGGATTCCAACTCCTGTTTGACCGCATCGATCGGAGCTTGCCTGAGGGGTTGGTTCTTCTTGCCATGCGACTTACTCTTCTTCACTACGGAAATACCTTCTTCGGCTGCAAGCTCGCGCATGCGAGCATCGTAGAAATCCTGAACGAACTTCGTGTACTCAGCGGGCGACATATCGATCACTTCGTCCTCGTCGTACTTGGGTCTGCCAGGACCAGGCTGTTCTATCAAACGATTGTCCACCGATTCTTTCAAAACCATGCGGCGTGATCCTTCTTTCCAAGAAGTAAGCTGCCCCGATTCGCACATTTGTGTTACCCGGGCGGGACTCACACCCAAAATACGAGCTGTTTCTGCAGCGGTGAATGCTTCAACGCGCGCAAGACTGCAATCAACTGCGACCGGAATAACGATGCCTCCATGCTGTGGTTCGTGCCCCAGCTCGAACTTCTCGATCGGCTTTTCGTTGATCATGTCATAGATGACCGTCCAATAAAGCCAATCAGCTGCAAATTCGATCGCATCCTGTAAGTCTTCACCCTGAGTAGCACCTAAGCCTTCGCAAGGAAAAACAACGATGCAATTTTCACTTTCAAAAAATTCAAATTCTCTTACCACCAACATAGCAACAACCTTTCCTCGTGTGCATCCGTCAACGCAAACCCGCTTGACGAAGAATCACCTTGGCCATCTCATCAGAGATTTCGCGATGACGCCCAACCATTACGGTCACACTCCCTTTGACATACTTGTCGTGATTGCTCCCCTTTTCATAAATGAAACCAGCAGCAAGAAGCTGTTTTACAAGAACTCTGCGCTTTGTCATCCTTGTTCCTTTCGTTAATCTTAATAACTATTAAGGGTTTAGTAAAGATATTTCTTAACAATTATTAAGAGTTTTCGCTCAGGTCCATTTCGAAGCTTTTCTTCAGGATGACAAGCGAACCTTAGAAAAAGTTGAACAATATTTGATGTTTTCTGGCGCACAAACTCACGTTTTCCTTAAATGCGCATTTCACCGCAGAAAAGCAAATGCGTTAGGGGACATGCCGAATTACACGACCCCTAACGCATTTGCTTACCTATGTGGTGCCTTTTAGGCAGTGAGGGCAGCAGGTTCTTCAATCTTGTCTTCGCTCTTCTTCTTGCGAGGGCGACCAGCTTTGGGGCGCTCGGCAAGACGCGCTTCGACCGAATACTTCGTGACCCATTTGCGCCCATGCAGCTCGAAGGTTTCGAGTAAGCAAGCATCGACCATCTGAGAAACGCGCCCGCGGGTTACGCCCAACTGACGAGCTGCTTCGGCAAACGTATAGCGCGGGATGTTCTCTTTCTCTACCTGCACAGCAACGATGATGTTCTGGCCATCTTCATGCTTCGGCTTGTTGCCGAACGTTGCTTCGGGCATAGGCAAATCATGCATGAGACAGTGCTCGACCTCCATCTGAAGCCAATCGACAGCCATCTCGCAAACCTCTTTAAAATCGACTCCTTGAGTTCCACCGTCCATGTCGTAGGGAAATGCCAACAGGAATTTCTCACCTTTGAAAACCTCAAATTCGTATATATATACCATCGTTGCTCCTTTGCATGCGTTTATTTAAGTCCTGCCTGCTTTTTCATTTCTTTGAAAAAGTCATCATCAATTTCGCGGTGCCGTCCGATAACCGTCCTTCTTCCATCAGGATGAACGTAATGATCATGGTTAGCACCGCCTTCATTCCTGAACCCGTAAGCCTCGAAATACTTGATGACCGTTCTGCGCTTTACCATGTGATCCCGCTTCCTTAATTATAAACATTTGTCTATAATTTTCAAGATAAATATAAACATTTGGATAGATTTATTGTTTGACTAGTAGAGCAACTCCAGCACCATTCGCCCCTATCTTCCTCGCGAAATCTCACAGAAAGTTGAACTTTATTTGATGTTTTTTGACGCGTGAACTCACGTTTTTCTGAAATACGCAGCACACTTCAAAGAAGCAAAAAGCAGTAAGAGGTGCGATGAAGAAAGGATTACCCGACCCCCAACACCCACGACCCCTAACACGGAGCCAAGTTCTCGAGCAGATATATGAACAAGACGCGTACACTAAAGAACACGAGAAAAAGGTGACAAACTACCCGGTCGTTCGTCACCATATACGGAAGGGGATCACTATGTCGCTATCAAGGAATCGAGATGTAGCACGCGCAGAACACGTGCAAAACGGCGAAGGTCACATGTATCGCGATCTGCTCTTGACCGAAGATCAGATCCACGGCGAACTTACCTATGTATCGAGCATCACGCTCGAGCCAGGCTGCTCGATCGGCGTGCACACGCACTCAGGCGACAACGAGATGTACTACATCTACGAAGGCACCGGCACCTACACCGATGGCGATGAAACCTACCCTGTTCAAGCAGGTGATGTCCTGTTTTGCAACGATGGAGAGACTCACGGGATCGCCAACCAAGGCAACGCTCCCCTGCGTTTTGTTGCCCTGATGCAGGCAACCGCATAGCTCAGGCACACAATAGTGCACATGTGTGAAAGCCACGGTACTGAGGGATCAGCGCCGTGGCTTTAGTTTTGCATGATCGTGTGCTCATAATTTGGGCAAGTGACCATACACCCCTTGCCGATGGCCAACTCGTACGATATTGATCACGATTTCGTCATCAAGAATCTGTCCAAGGATTCTATACGAGCCAACTCGCCAACGCCATCCGTTATCCGATCCTTGAATCGGCTTTCCTTCTTGTATTGCGCGAGGATCGATGCAATCATCCAGGTTCTTCTCCACCCAAGACAAGAGCATTGCGCGCTGTTTCTTAGGAATCTTGCGCAGGCCCTTTTGAGCTGGCTTGGTCCAACGCACACGCCAACTCATTCAGCCATCATGGCCATACGCTTGACCTCTTCTGTTGCGTATCGCGTGCCGTCGTCTTCTGCTAAGGCCTCTTGGTATGCAAGCAAATCTGCAGCATCCTCGACGTACTCTAAAGCTGCTTCTCGCACAACCTCCGAAAAGCTCTTTCCAATAAAGTCGGCATACGCCTGTATCCAATCACGCTCTTCAGGGGAAAAACGAATCGCTGTTGAAACCATAGCCATGATGCCCACCTCATTCGAGTTTTCAATCGCACTACGATGTAGTGCGATTATCTCATGGGTAGATTCACGCGTCAACAAAGGCATTGCGCACATATAATCGCTCCTTCTAAAACATCTTTGAGTCGATGATTTCAGAAAGACCTTATGAAAAGTTGAAGAAAAGCTCACGTTATTTCGTACGTGAGCTTACAAAAAATTGAATTGTAGAAGGTCAGGCTGTGAAGCAATACCCCAATGAAACGGCCTTCTTAGGCTGAAGCCAAGAGAGATTCAGTAAGCACGCTGCGAACATAGGCGCTAGGAGAAACACCCTTAGCTTTTGCATTCTGTTCTATGGCTTCTTTGAGCCCAGCAGGAACCTTTACTGACAAGGTTACTGTCGCCTCACCTTCCGATAGTGGAGGTCTGCCATACACTACCGATCCAACAGTGCGCTCCCCCTTTGGGAATTCCCCTTTTTCATACGACTTGCACCAACGATCGATCATGTCTTCAGTTATTTCCTGACCGTTTGAGGCCTTGTAGCTCTTGCTCATCGTGCCCTTCTTTCAATTCGCTCGATTTCGTCTCTAAATTTCTTATGAACAGGCGAATCTGCATGAACCACAAGCCATCCAAGTGTTGTTTCTACCGCGATGATCTCAACACTGCACCCACTAGAAAGCCATCCGATCATAAGCCATCTTGGAGGTTCATCTTTGCTTTCACGCTTAATGCTCTTCACTACTGAATTCCAGGCTTCAAGAACCTGCTCTAACGTTAAATGCTTAAGAGCATTCGGGTGAATTACGAGATCCATAAGCTTCCTTTTATACTGCTGAATTATACCATTTCGTATGACGAAAGTCGCCTTTACCTACAGCATGGCAGGGAAATCTCATATAAAGTTGAAGAAAAGCTCACGTTATTTCGTACGTGAGCTTACAAGAATTTGAAATATGCAGATGAACACCGAATTTGAAGCGATATAAGCGACATCTCTTTGTTTTGACTTCTGTCTAAAATGGAGGTAGGATGCGTCTTGAGGTTTCAAGCTAGGCTGCCACCTAGCTAACGCCGCATTTATTTTGGATGCGGTTGCCTATCAGTTCCGCCGCCTGTATTGGCGGCGGTCCTGTATAGGTGGTCTATTTGCGCTTCAGACGCGATTTGCGGCGCGCAACAGGATGCTGCACAGCCGCGATCGGATGAAGTTCGATGTACTGCCCCAAAAGCGGAAGGCGACGCTCGGAAACGAGCGGCATAGAAGAACCTGAAGGCTGCAGATGCGCAATAGGTGCATCCTGAGCAACTGGCTGCGACTGCGTTCTGCCTATTGTTCGGGAATGATATTCCAGGTATACAACAGACATCCCTTGAGCAGCCGGTGCTTGCGTACAATCGTTGATGCTTTGCTTCGATTTAGCTGTTGTTTCACGCGAAACACGAGGTGAAGAAAGCTTCATGGATCCCAGCTTTGCCGTTGACTTAGGCGAAAAAGGGCTCGGGGAATCAAGCTTCGCGGTTAGCCTCGATGAAGAAGGCTTCATGGGCTTCAATTTCTGCGTAGGCATGGGTGTGGCAGAAAGCTCCATCGGAGCTAGAGAAAGCGTTTGCAAACCAACTGATTGCTTTTGCAGATCTACGCGTTGGAGCGGTTGCTTCTCGCGCGGCTGCGCTGGCAGCGCAAGCAGCGGAGAACGCCCGAGAGGGGTCGTTTTCATCCCAAGGCGCTGAGACCCTAGGGAAACGCGTGGCGTTGGCAGAGGCGGGATCTCCTGCTCGGGTACTGGGTTTCTGGGTGCCCCGAGGAAGGTGACCGGCGAACGCAGTGGTGTGTTTAAGAGTGAGTTTTGCGTTTTAGTCATAGGGCAAGCCTATCAGGTGCACAGCAAACACGTGAGCCGCAACGTAAAACCTCCAAACTATCATCACGAATGAATGGGGTATGAGAAAGGGCACCGCATGGCGCCCTTTATCTTGTTCGTATGCGATTTAGCGCTCGTGCGCTCTATGAGCGATTATTGATTTTGCTCACGCGTATTCTTCCTGCGACGAATGAGGAAGAAGATTCCAAAGCAAACCACGAGCAGCAGGCCAACGGTGAGCAGCCAGCTGAGCCAAGAGCTGGAATGATCAGCTGCTGCCAGCGGGTTCTCATCATCGAGAATCTCGGTGTCTGCAGCTTCGTCGATCGCACCAGCTGCTTCATCAGCTACCGCTGCATCGTCTGCCACATCGCCCTCTGCGGGGTCATCTTCAGTCTCACCTGCGCCGCCTGCGAGAGGAGTCTCATCATCGACAATGGTGGTTTCACCAGGAGTGGTGGTGCCGTTTGCAGGACCAGGATTAGGCGTAACGTTGCCGGGCTCGTTAGTGCCTGGCGTGGTGGCTGAACCATTGCCACCCGTGTTGTCATCGTCGTCGCCCGGAGTCGGAGCGGGATCGTCAGGACCTGGGGTTGGCGTTGGGTCATCGGTGCCCGGCGTTGGGTCGGGCTCTACTGCTTCCCACAGCGCCGTGTAAACAACATCGCCCGAAACCGTAGAAGCGGGCTCGGTGGACCAACCAACGAACTTATAGCCGGTACGAGTAGGCGTGCCTGAGAACTGCGGTGTAGCAACACCACCCAGCAAGCCCGAGGTAACTTGATCGGCAAAAGCTGCGCCATTCGCACCATCGGTGTAGGTGATGGTGTAGGTTGGCTCTTCGCTATCTGCAACGCCATTGCCGTTCACATCTGCCGCCCAAAGCGCGGTGTAGATGATGCGTCCGAGACTATCGGCAGCAGTTGGATCGACCGTTCCAGCAGGGCTGGATGACCAACCTGCGAAAATATAACCTGAACGAACTGGCGTTTCGCCCGTGAACTGCGGCGTAGCAAGACCACTCAACAGCCCCGTAGTGATCTGGTCAGCAAAGACCGAACCATTCGCTCCATCGGAATAGATAACAGAGTATCGAGCCTCATCGACATCCGCGATGCCATTGTTGTTCGCATCGACTTCCCAACGAGCTATGTAGTAGATGTTACCGAACTCATCTGCAGCAGCCGGGTCGACCGTCTGCGCAAGCGCTGGCGACCAACCAAAACATAACCCGTCATGGTCGGAGCGGGACCTGCGAACTGAGGCGTATTAAGCCCACCCAGAACACCTGGCGTGGTTTGAAGCGTTGCGCCTGTTACATCATTAATAAAGATGATGATGTAGGTTTCTTCTTCACTATCGGGAATGTTGTTATTGTTCTTGTCCTCAGCCCAGATTGCGGTGTAGATCGCGTTGCCGGTGATAATATCGGCTACCGTAGGAGACCAGCCTTGGAAGATATAGCCCGCGCGCTCTGGTGCTCTATAGAGCGGCGTGGCGGTGTTTACGAGAAGGTTCGAGATGACATAATCGCCGAACGCCGTGCCACCAACACCATCGGTATAGGTAACGCTGAATTTGGCTTCATCTTCGTCGGCTACACCATTGCCGTTCGAATCCAACTTCCAAATGGCGTTGATGATCATATCCCCGAGCACGACCTCGGCGTTGTTATCCCAACCGCTGAAGACATACTTATCACCATTGATCACGATGCTGGAGGGCCTTGAAACAGGGAATGTTGGCGTGCTCGTGCCACTTTCCACGCCAGAGATGACCTGGTTTTCAAAGACCGTTCCACCCTGACCATCGGTATAGGTGACCGTGTAGGTTCTTACCCAAACCGCGTAAAGCCATATATTGTCATCCATGATGATGGAGTCGCCTTCTTTATAAGAAGCAACATCATCCATCGGATAG
>OGUL01000994.1_pt1 | contig 26813 bp, 11 predicted proteins | sample 1553651 | NCBI WGS metagenome assembly OGUL01 (sample SAMEA2580048, study PRJEB22360) | human gut metagenome | biome: human gut; feature: human-associated habitat; material: faeces | place: Denmark | collected 2008/2010
AGAATTGTGAAGACACTTGAATCTGAAGGTAATACTCAGTTTACGGTAGAAGAAGCCGGATGTTATATTCTGAGAACTGACAAGGAGACTGTCAAATTACTGATTAAGTAAAGTGATATAGTTGGATTGATTGAAATATTTTGTGACTTTTTGATTGGGTTCTTAAAGTTACAAATATTTCAATCAATCTTTTTTTATTCCCCCCAATCAACCTTATAAGAGCTTGTTTTAAATCTTGTTCTGTATTATCTTGTTAATACCTCGTATTCATGAAAAATAAGAAATTTTTTATCCTGTTTCTGGGATTCTATATACTAAATGTAATTCCTCTCCAAGCAAAAGATCAGAAATCCCATGGATTGCAATTCAGTACTATTCCTACAGTTTGGGATGAGGCGATTCCTTTGGGAAACGGTATAATGGGAAATCTTCTTTGGGAGAGAGACGGGAACTTACGCTTGGCTTTGGACCGAGCCGACTTGTGGGATTTACGTCCTGTCAAAGAATTCGACTCTCCCACTTACTCTTATCAGTTTGTCTGTGATGAAGTAATTCATAATAAAGACCTTTCTAAAGTTCGTGCCTTAATCGATGACCGTAGCCGGAAAGATTGTGCTCCCACTAAAATTCCGGTAGGGGCTATTGAATTCCCGATATCCGGTTTGGGAAAAGTGAAGAAAGTGGACTTGGACATACATACAGCTGTGTGTACCATTACTTGGGAGTGTGGAGCCATTGGCAGATTTTTTACGTGTGCTACCGATAAGACCGGTCATTTCCGGTTTGAGAATTTACCCATAACACTTTCCATCGATTTACAGACTCCCCGTTTTGAAGATAATGGCTCGAGCATACAAAGGGTCAGCGCGCCCCGCACTCATCTGCTTACTCGGTTGGGCTATAAGAATGGCCAAATGAAGAGGCGTAACAATAGCATTGTTTACCGTCAGAAAGCTTACGGGAAGGTAAGTTATGAAGTGGCTTTGAAATGGGAGACCCCCACTTCGCAGATTTTGGAGGGAAGTTACTGCATTACCACTCAAGGTACCTGGTATAGCGAGACCGTACAGGCTGCCGACTTTATGAAAGAATATGAAAAAGATTTTTATACAGCATTGGAGGAACATACCGGCTGGTGGAATGCCTATTGGGAAAAGTGTCGGATTCATCTACCCGATCCGGTTTTAGAAAACCAATGGTACTTGGAAATGTATAAGTTCGGTGCGGCTTCCCGGAAAGAGGCACCTCCTATCTGTCTGCAAGCTGTATGGACCGCTGACAACGGGCAGACTCCTCCCTGGCGTGGGGATTTCCACAATGACTTAAACACACAGCTTAGCTATTGGCCGGGTTACAGTGCCAACCACTTGGAAGAATCAGGCGTATTCACCGATTGGCTCTGGAAGATAAAAGACAATGGAGAGGATTTTACTCGCCGTTTCTTTAAAGTGAGCGGATTGAATGTACCCTGTATCGCTACATTGGAAGGGAAAGCCATTGGAGGATGGAGCCCTTATTCTCACCAGCCTACTACAAGTGGTTGGCTTGCCCATCATTTTTATCAACAGTGGAAGTACGGAGCAGATGCGGAATTCTTGAAGAACCGGGCATATCCTTGGGTGAAAGAGGCAGCCCGTTATTTTGAAAATGTCTCTGTAAAGGATGCGGATAATAAGCGCAAACTGCCTCTGTCTTCTTCTCCGGAAATTAACGATAACGAATTGGATGCATGGTTTCAGCAAACCACCAATTATGATTTGGCGAATATACGCTTTACTTATACGGCGGCGGCAGAAATGGCAGATGCTTTGGGGCTGAAAGAAGAGGCTGCTTATTGGCACAGGCAATTGGCAGAATGGCCGGATTTTGCTTCGGATAGTACGGGCTTGACAATCGCTCCCGGTTATCCACTGACGGAATCTCATCGTCACCTCTCACACATGTTGGCTTTTCACCCTTTTGGTTTGCTTGATGTGTCACAAGGCAAAGAGGCGGAAGAGCTGATCAAACGATCCATACATCATGTGGAGGAGTTGGGAAATGAGTTTTGGATCGGATATACCTATGCTTGGTTAGCTAATATGTATGCCCGTGTGTTCAATGGCGATGCTGCTGTACGCAATCTGCACATTTTCATTAAAGCATTCTGTTCTCCCAACAGTTTTCATCTTAATGGTGATCAGTTGAAAAAAGGATATACCTCTTTTACCTACCGTCCTTTTACATTGGAAGGTAATTTTGCATGTGCCTCGGCCATACAGGAGATGCTTTTGCAGAGCCATACAGGAATTATACGTGTTTTCCCTGCTATTCCCGAAGGATGGAGAGAGGTCGGGTTTAATAAAATGAGAGCAGTCGGAGGATTTCTGGTCAGTGCCGATTATCGAAATGGCAGAGTGCAGGGCATAACCATACTATCTGAGAAGGGAGGGGTACTGAAAATACTGAATCCGTTTACCAATCAAATAGAGGAGCGGAGTACAAAACCGGGAGAAATTATTAAATTAACCCCAATGAGTTTAGTTCGCAAATAGTCTTATTTATATCAAATAATGTTTGTATGAGTTTACAAAAATTATCTATTTTTCTTATAACACTGTTTTCTGCATGCACAATGTGTGCTTCTCCATATAATATAGCATCACAGAGCAATGTGAGCGCATCTTCTGTACTGGATGAATTTCACAAAGCAGAAAATGTTATCGACCAACAAATCCGTATCGCAGGAAAGGGAGAATGGGCTTCTAAAAGTGCCGAAACTTTTTGGGGGCAAATTGACTATCCCTGGATTCAATTGGACTGGGAACAAGAAGTGTGTATCAATAAAGTAGTATTGTATGACCGGCAAGATGAGAAAACGCATACAGCAAGCGGGATTCTCCATTTTAGCGATGGTAGCCATGTTAGTGTTTGGGAAATCGCTAATGACGGCAAGCCTAAAGTTGTCACATTTCCCACACGGAAAACCCGTTGGGTCCGTTTTGAAGTGACCGACGGGGACGGAGAGCATCTCGGTTTGTCTGAGATTGAGGTTTACCCAGCTTCGGAAAATTATGAGGATTATGTTTCCTGGGTAGATCCTTATATCGAGTCGAGTCGCGGACGGTATTTTTTCTTTATAACAGGTAATCAACCTTTTGGTATGATTGGCGCTGCGCCTTTAACCCGTAATAAAAATCAATATGGCGGAGGATACAACTACAACTCTACAGAAGTGTTAGGGTTTCCACAAGTGCACTGCTGGATGCTATCGGGACTGACGCTTATGCCGACTACCGGGCAGATCGATCCGACACAGGGAGAACAACATTGGAAATCACCTTTTAGTCATGAAGGAGAGATTGTTCAGCCGGGATATCATCGTCTGTATCTGGAGAAGTATGGCACATGGGTAGAACAAACGGCAACCGACCGTGCCAGTTTTTACAGATTGACTTATGCCAAAGATTGTGATGCGGAGATTTTATTCAATTTGGGAGGGTTTGTAGGTACATCCACAATGGTTAATGCTCAGGTAAAGCGTAGTGGTCCCAACGAGATAAGCGGCTCTTTTGATACGATGGGGCGGTTGTGGGGAGGTCCTGATGTCGTCCGGATATTTTTTGTTGCGGAATTCGACCGTCCTTTCTATGCATTGGATGGATGGGCCGGAACTGATTATAAACGAGATGTCTGTGAAATGCAAGGTGCTACTGACAGTAAACCACAGGTGGCAGGTGTGAAACAGTCTTATTATGATGCATCCACTTCGGGTGTTTCTGCTAAATATAAAGTAAAGGCTGGGGATAGATTACAGGTTAAAATGGCTATTTCGTATGTCAGTGTGGATAATGCAAAGGAAAATTTGAAACAAAGTTGCAGCCATTGGGATTTTGATCGTGTGCGTCAGGAGTCGCAGGCGGAATGGAATGAATGGTTGGGAAAGATAGATGTAAAAGGAGGTACCGAAGCACAAAAAAGAAAGTTTTATACAGATTTATGGCATACGCTTTTGGGACGGCATAAAATAGATGATTTTAACGGGCAGTATCCAGATTATACACAAGGAGTACGGCAAGGTAAACATACCTTACAGGCCCGAATGAATGTGAAACAGCTTCGGAAAGACAAAGTCGGGCGTCCGATACATCATATGTATAATTCAGATGCATTTTGGTTGAGCCAATGGAATCTGAATACACTCTGGGGAATTGCTTATCCTTCCGTATTGGACGATTTTGCGGCTTCACTTATCGAATATGACCTGAATGGAGATTTATTACCGCGTGGCCCTTGTGCAGGCGGATATTCTTATATCATGACCGGTTGTCCTGCCACATCGCTTATCACAAGTGCGTACCAAAGGGGTATCACTCATAAATGGTCGGTTAAAGCCGGATATAAAGCGATGAAAAAGAACCATGCGAAAGGTGGTATGTTGGCGTTAGACATGGATAAGGAATTGGACTTTTATGTTCAACACGGTTATTGCCCTGACAATGCGGGACTGACTATACAATGGGCATTTGAAGACTGGGCCTTGAGTGAGATGGCCGCTCGTATGGGAATAAAGAGAGACTGTACTTATTATCGGAAACGTTCCTCCGGATGGTGTGCTTCCTTCAACAATGAAAAAAAGTTGATTTTGCCACGGCGTGAAGATGGAAGTTGGCTACATACGGAATTGACGAACAGACGTGGGTATGTAGAGGCTAATGCATGGCAAGCTACATTTGGTGTTTCACACGACATCCCCAAGCTGGCGAAGCTTATGGGAGGAAACGACAGTTTATGCTTGTTATTGAATTATGCTTTCGAGCAAGCTGCTTCTATGGATTTTGTATATGGTTATGGAGGAGGGACTGTAAGCTATGCCAATCAACCGGGATGTTCGAATGCTCATGTCTTTTCTCATGCAGGAAAGCCTTGGTTGACGCAATACTGGGTACGTAGAGTGAAAGAACAAGCTTATGGTGATGTTACTCCGGATAAAGGTTATGGAGGGCACGATGAAGATCAAGGTCAAATGGGCGGTATAGGAGTATTGATGGCAATGGGGCTGTTCAGCCTTGACGGAGGTTCCCGGCAAAATCCGATGTATGATATTACCAGTCCTGTTTTTGATGAGGTGACTATACAACTGGATACGAAATATTATAAGGGAAAAACTTTCAAGATCAAAACGTATTATAATTCTTCAAAGAACTGTTATATACAACGCGCCCGGTTGAATGGTAAGGAATATAATTTTTATCAACTTTCTCATCAAATGTTGGAACAAGGTGGGGTTCTTGAATTGTGGTTGGGGGATACACCGAATAAACAATGGGGAATATGATGGAGTTGATATTTTAATAATTTTATAGCTAAACAGTATGAAAGTATTCAAAGGTTTTCAGCTTTTTCTGAGTATAATTCTTTTTGTGCACTTACAGGTTTATGCGCAAGAAAGAGTAACTGCCCGAGAGGTTTTGTCGCTTAATAGAGGGTGGAAATTTTATCAGGGAGATATTCCTTATCCGGTAATCAAAGGACATAATATGACTTATCGGAACGCCAAAGCCGGACATGCAAGTGGGGCGGCATCACCGGATTATGATGATTCTTCCTGGCGTATGGTTGATTTACCGCATGACTGGGCAATTGAGGGAAGTGTAAATCCGGATGCTAATTTATCCCAAGGCTACCGTGACCGCGGCTTCGGTTGGTACCGGCGTAAATTCAGGCTTGCGCCTGAAGATAAAGGAAAACACCTTGAAATACAGTTTGACGGTATTTCAACTCATGCGACCATTTGGGTAAACGGAACCGTTCTGCATCGTAACTGGTGTGGATATACTTCCATGTATATCGATATTACTCCATATGCCACTTATGGGGATAATATCAATACGATTGCAGTGAGGGTGGATGCAGAAGCTCAGGAGGGATGGTGGTATGAAGGAGCCGGTATTTACCGTCACACATGGCTGGTCAAACGTTCCCCGTTACACATCATTACAGACGGCGTATTTGCGAACCCTGTAAAGAAAGAAGGAGAACAATGGGAAATTCCGGTAGAGGTTTCCTTATACAATGCAGGTGGACAGTCTGCTGATGGAGAGGTGGAAGTAACACTGATTTCTCCTAACGGTAAGCAAGTGCAGACACAATTAAAAACAGTTTCTGTGGTTGCATTGAGAGACCGAATTGTCAATTTGTCGTTACCGGTATCGAATCCGCAGCTTTGGTCACCGGACAATCCTGTTCTTTACAAAGTAAAGACTGTTGTTAAGCAGAATGGAACAGTAAGTGATGAAGTTGAGACTAAATGCGGTTTCCGTACAATTCGTTTTGATAAGAATACGGGTTTTTGGTTGAATGGCGAAAATATAAAGATAAAAGGCGTCTGCAACCACCAGGATCATGCAGGAGTCGGTGTAGCTGTTCCCGATGCCCTTTGGGAATTCCGTCTTCGTAAATTGAAAGAAATGGGAGTCAATGCTTACCGGGCTGCTCATAATCCGATGGCAAAAGAGTTTATGGCGGCTTGTGACAGTATGGGAATTATGGTTTTGGATGAAAACAGAGTATTTAATACATCGCCAGAATATGTCCGTCAGTTGGAATGGTTGGTTCGTCGGGACCGCAATTGCCCGAGCGTCATCCTTTGGTCGGTATTTAATGAAGAACCGATGCAAGGGACGGAGAACGGTTATGAAATGGTTCGCCGGATGTATGATGTAGTCAGGAAGATGGATACGACACGTCCTATAACGGCTGCCATGAACGGTGGGGTCTTTTCCAAATACAATGTTTCCCAAGCGGTAGATGTTGCCGGGTTCAATTACCAGATTAACAGCTATGACCGTTTTCACAGGGAGAACCCGGAGTTGCCTTTGATCAGTTCTGAAGACGGTTCGGCATTTATGACAAGGGGAGAGTATGTGACAGACAGATCAAAAAATCAGATGGATTCATATGATACACAATGTGCCAACTGGGGGGCTACACATCGCAATGCTTGGAAGGCAGTAGCAGAACGGCCTTGGATGGCAGGCTGCTTTTATTGGACAGGATTTGACTATCATGGAGAACCCACTCCATTCAGCTGGCCCTCTGTAAGTTCGTTTTTTGGTATTATGGATTTATGCGGTTTTCCAAAAATGGCTTATTATCTGCATCAGGCGCAATGGGTGGAGAACAAGCCTGTCTTGCAATTGGTACCGCATTGGAACTGGCCTTCCGATTCTATTGGGAAACCGATTAAAGTAATGGCTTTGAGTAACGCCGATAGAGTGAAACTGCTACTGAATGGCAAGGAAATATCTGAGCAGAAGGTAGATCCGTATGAGATGAATACTTGGTTTGTTCCTTATAAGGCAGGTAAGCTGGAGGCGGTTGGTTATAAAAACGGGAAGGTTGTTTCACGGACGAAAGTGGAAACTACGGGCGAACCGGTTCGCCTACGATTGACCCCCTACCGTTCCATGCTGGCCGGTGATGGAAGAGATGCCATGCCCGTTACTGTCGAAGTGTTGGACTCAAAAGGGCGTCCTGTGCCGACAGCTGATAACATGATTGAATTTACGGTATCCGGTCCTGCAAGAATTATCGGTTTGGGTAATGGTGATCCCAATAGCCATGAATTAGAAAAGGGAAACAAGCGCAGCCTGTTTAATGGATTGGCACAAGTTATTATCCAAACGACCGAGGGGGCGGGCGAAGTGATTCTCACTGCAACCAGTACCGGAATGAAATCAACAGCTCTTACCATTCCTGTGAATAAAGTGGCTTTATCTCCATTTGTAGCGGTGGAAAATTCTCCGATGATACTGGATCGATGGATTGTCTCTCCGGGGACTTTGGAGAAGCCTGATGTAACTTGCCGGATAGCGGATAATGATATGAACAGCTGGCAGCCGGTGACAATATCTACGGATAAGACTATGTTGCTGGAGAATGCCAATTACATCATATTCCGTACAGAATTTGTTCCGTACCGGCATTTGCAAAAAGAGGGTGGGATCATTTTCTTAAAAAACGTTGTGGGGAAGGCTGAAGTTTGGCTGAACGGTCAATTAATCGGCACGAAGGACGTGGTGAATGAGCAAGATTTGAAGGTGGAGTTCTTACCGACAGAAGGTAAATGTGAACTTCGAGTTTTGCTTAACGGTGCGGCCAATACGCGCGTCGGGTTAAAGGGGGGCGTCAGTGTACAGACGAAGTAAAGACTTATGTAAAAGATGAATATAATAACATTTAATTTAATTTTTAATCATTATGAACAACAAAATCTTTAAATTAATTCTTTGTTTTACTCTATTATGTTTATGTACTCCTTCATTTGGTGCTAAATGGAAAGCGAAACATGTCGTATTTATCGGATTGGACGGATGGGGAGCTTACAGTGTAGAAAAAGCAAATATGCCTACTGTAAAACAGTTGATGAACAACGGATCATATACATTGGAGAAACGGTCGGTATTACCTTCTTCAAGTGCTGTAAACTGGGCTTCGATGTTTATGGGGGCAGGACCGGAACTGCACGGGTATACCGAATGGGGGTCCAAGACACCGGAACTTCCTTCACGGGAACTGAGCCACTATGGTATTTTTCCAAGTATCTGGGGAGTATTCAGAGATGCGAATCCGGAAGCTGAGATCGGTTTCTTCTGCCAGTGGGGAGGACTGGAATATTTGGCAGAAATGAAAGCCATGAGTAAAGAGATGCATGTAAAAGCAGAAGATGATCCTTCCGGGAAAGCGGATAAAGCGGTAGCAACCCAGTCTTGTATTTATATCAAAGAAAAGAAACCGGCATTCGTTGGTATTTTCTTTGATGAACCCGATCATACAGGTCACAAGAGCGGACATGATACGGAAGCATACTATCAGAAACTGGAAGAATTGGACGGCTATATCGCTGAAATTGTTAATGCGGTAAAAGAGGCCGGCATGTGGGATGAGACGATTTTTATCGTAACAGCAGACCATGGCGGCATAAACAAGGGACACGGAGGCAAGACAATGCAGGAAATGCAAACTCCGTTCATCATCGCCGGAAAAGGTATCAAGAAAGGATATAATTTTACAGAAAGCATGATGCAGTTTGATGTGGCTTCTACGATTGCTTATATCTTTAAATTAAAGCAGCCCCAAGTGTGGATCGGACGACCGATGAAGCAAGTTTTCAAATAAGTAGGATGACTTTGCTCTAATCGATTTGAATATTTTTCAAGAGGCTGGTTCATTTTGATCTTGAACCGGCCTCTTTTTGTTTTTTCTTAGTTTACGTCAATTTCATCGATAAGCATGAATGGAGTCTTTCCGGCTGCCGCATGCCCTTCAGGAAGGGAAGGAGTACGTTTGATGGTTACTTTTATATACCGTGCTTTTACCGGCTCGAATTCTACCTTGTATTCTTCAATATCTTTTTTCTTGGGATTTTTCTCGGCCGGATAATCCTTATTTGCCACTTCATGGAATGTTACTTTGTCATTGGATACGGAAACAGTTAATCCAGTGCTTCCCATGATCCAGGAGTCTACATCTATGTAAGCGCTTGTACTTACACGACTTATATTTTTCATATTGCCCAGATCGATCGTTGCCGTTACATCTCCATCGGTAAAGCCGATCCATTCACCTGACGTATAGCATTCACTACCTTTCATTCCGTCTACCAGAGTGGTTGCACCTTTGTATAGGAATCTTTCCGTTGGTTTTACCGTATCTAATTCGATAGGACATCCTGTTGATTTCCCCGGTGCGAGTTTTCGACTTATCACCCGGCTTTTGCCTTCCGGTCTGATGGTAACGGCGCGAATTTCCGTAGCGTGATCGATCGTGATCGGTTCTATGTATTGAGGGGAATTTACCGTTGGTTCGGTTCCGTCCAGTGTATAATAAATCGGTGTCTCATCAATTGTACTCAGAGTGACTGTGATTGTCTTTTTTTCTACGTTTGACGTAAAATCTCCTTGGACGTCAAATATATGTTTGGCATAATTTAAACTGTCTCTTTTATAGAATTGTGTCAGCGGTATCAGACGTTTCGTGAAATTCTTGTAGTCTTTTTTTTCAGGATACAACCATTGTACTTCGGCTAATGCCGCCATGCGAGGAAGTACCATATATTCCACATGCTCTGTGGTTGCGATGTATTCTGTCCATAAATTGGCTTGGACGCCCAAGATATGCTTTGCTTGTTTTTCTGTCAGTGACTCAGTCGGTTCAAGGCTATACACTCTTTCTACGGGGATATATCCTCTGATGGCAAGCGGCTCATTATCTATATCATTGGTTTGATAATAATCCAGATAACAGTAAGTATTGGGTGTCATGATGACGTCATGCCCCATTTGTGCCGCCTTGATACCACCTGTTGTTCCACGCCATGACATAATGGTGGCATTGGGAGCTACATCTCCCTCCAATATCTCGTCCCAACCGATGATTTGTCTTCCCCGTTCGTTGATGAATTTCTCGATACGTGCCATGCAATAACTTTGTAGGCGGTCTTCGGCACTGTGCTTCTCATCAGCGTATAATTTTTCAGCTTTAATACGTGCCTGGCATTTGGCGCAGTTCTTCCAACGTACACGTGGGGCTTCATCTCCGCCGATGTGAATATACGGAGAAGGGAATATGTCTATAATCTCTTCCATTACATCTTCGAGGAACAACATGGCCTGTTCATTTCCTATACATAACACATCCGGGAAAATTCCCCATTTCGGACATACTTCGTAAGGTCCGCCCGTACAGCCGAATTCCGGATACGACGCCAATACGGCAAGCATGTGACCGGGCAAGTCCACTTCCGGAATGACCGTAATATACCGTTCCTGTGCATATCTTACGATTTCTCGGGCTTGTTCTTGCGTATAGAAACCTCCATAGGGGGTATTGTCAAACAGGTTTCTGTTTTTACCTATCATGGTACGTTTACGTATGGAGCCTATTTCTGTCAGTTTAGGATGTTTCTTTATTTCAATACGCCATCCCTGGTCATCGGTCAGATGCCAGTGGAAAGTATTCATGTTGTGCAGTGCCAATAGATCGATGTATTTTTTGACAAACTCAACCGGAAAGAAATGACGGCACACATCCAGATGCATGCCGCGATAAGCGAAGCGGGGTTCATCTTTGATACATCCTGCCGGTAATTGAACCGTCTTCGCCTTGCTCACAGCGGGGATGGATTTTCTTAATGTTTGGATACCATAGAATACTCCCTGTTCTGTTTTTCCGTCAATTGTAACGCCATTTGAGGTAACATTTAGGATATATCCTTCTTTGTTCTCGATAGTCGGATTAAGCCCGAGTGTTATGGCGTTATTCACGTCAGTATCCGGTGTGACTTCTTTTACTTCAAGGGTGTATCCGAGTGTCTCTTGAAGGTATTCGGAAAGAAATTCTGCATTCTTTTTCAACAGGAGATTATTATTGGGGTAGGCGATAAGAGTTCCTGCATTCAATGTGAACGGTTTTTCTTCCGATGTTAAACTAATTTCTTGTGGTAGGGGGATCACTTGGTAGTCTGCCACTTCTTTTTCGGTATTACATGAAGTGCAACTCAATGTGAGAAGACTCATAAGGAGCATACGATTAATTCTTTTCATACATGAATCATTATTGGTTTATAAATCAAACTTTGTTAACGTAGCAAAGATAGGAATATATGAATTTTCTATGATTCATTATTGTTCAAAACAAATGTACTTTTGTACAAACAGCGAATTCTATTTTATTTGTTATTAACGTTATTCTCTTGTATAAGAACGGTTTAGCCGGTATCTGCTTGTGATAAAATAACCGATACTTTTCTTGCCTATATGATTTTGTTCAGATAAAAAGAGCTATACGTACATAGAATAATGATACGATATTGTAGTATTACTGAATAAAAAAAGTGTATTAAATAAATTTCTTGTTTGTACATTTGTAAAATAAAATGTAACCTCTGGTTATATAGAATACACAAATGTTATAATATGGTTAATTTTTATGTTATGAGAGTATCTAAAACGGTTGTACTACTGATTGTCCTGCTTGCAGCGGGGACGGTTGTGCAAGGTAAAGAGACTATTTTCAAGCTTGAGAATCGCTTCCTTTCCAGACAGCTAAGTATTGAAGATGGTAAATTGAGAACTTTGTTTATTGAAAATAAACTTGTTGGGACGAAACTATCTCCTCTTTCGTGCAATGAATTCGTACTGCGTTTATCGGATGCTACTGATAAAACCGGTACAGACCGTTTGGTCAATACTGAAGATTTCCGTGTGGAAAATGTGCAAGACTTGTCTGATAACAAAGAAAAAAGACATAGTTACCGATTCGTACTATATAATGGTAAGGAAGATATGAAAATAATCTTGTATTACGAACTGAAAGAGGAGGAACCTTGCTGCCGTAAATATCTGCAGATAATACCCAATAAGAAGGTAACGGTTGAACAAGTCGATGTGGAATCTATGGCTTTGGAAGACGCTTTTCAAAATTATACCATAAAAAGCATCACCGCACAAGCACCCTCACAGTGGAAACCGGGATTGGGACAACCGATTTATACATTACAAACCGGTACATTCTGGGGATTGGAATTTCCGGCAGCCTGTAATACTGTAAACAACAATCTTATATCCTGTAGTTATTTGATTGGAAAAACACTTCAGAAGGGAGAAATTTATACTTCATACAAAAGCGTGGTAGGTATGGCTGATGACATAGAATATATAGACGATGCTTTCTATACGTATATCAAACGAATCAGGAAACGTCCTCTTCGTTTGCAGATTCAGTATAACAGTTGGTTTGATTATGGAAATCGTGTAACAGAGAAACAGTTTGTTTCGAGTATTGAAAAAATACAGAAGGAGTTGGTAACTGACCGTAAATGCCCTCCTCTCAGCGCCTATGTAATCGATGATGGATGGCAGGATATTAGTGATACAGCCGATTGGTCGGATACTGTTTGGACCATAAACAAGATGAAATTTTCTCCTTATTTTTCCGAAAGCACTAATGCTGTACACAAAGCTAATTCTCAGTTGGGTATTTGGTTAAGTCCGGCTTCCATATTAGGAGGACTTTCTATGGTTCCCAAAATGAAAGAATACGGATTTGAGTCACTTTCCTATGGTATGTCTATGACCGGAAAAACGTATATGGATAAGTTGGAACAGCGTGTGTGTCAATTGGCGGAAAAAGGAATTTCCTATTTCAAATTCGACGGTCTTTTCGGACATCTCAATATTCGTGACTTCGAACTTAATGGTAGGGGAACACCTGCTGTTCCTCAGCTTAATACGGAGGGATTTGCCTCTAATGACCGTAGGTTGAATGCTTCCCGTTACGATGAAGTGAAATTGTATTATATGACTGCTGCTACAGAAAGATTGATCTGTATGTTTAACCATCTGGCTGAAATTAATCCTGAGATATTTATTGCCATTACCAATGGTGCTTATCTTAGCCCGTGGTGGTTGCAATATATTGATGTGGTATGGCTTATCAATGCAGACGATGCAGCATCGGGCAGTACTCGGACTGACGAGTTAGTGTATAGAGATAATATTTATTATCAGATATGGATCGAGGAAAATACGAAGTTTCCTATGAATGCCATATTCAATCACGAACCCAAGAAAACTCAATTTGACGAGACAGAAGATTCGTTTAAAAAATATTTGTATATGAATCTGAGCCGTGGTACAGGATTTATTGAATTATATATTAAAACGCATCAATTGTCGTCCGGTGATTGGGATGTACTGGCGGAGGGTTTGAAATGGAGCCATAAGTTTTTTCCGGCATTCCAGCATGTAAAAATGCATGGTGGTTCTCCAAAACACAAAGAGGTGTACGGATATAGTGGGTGGAGTGACGAAATAGGGTATGTTTCGATACATAATCCGTTGGATAAAGTGCAGAAGTATACGTTCACATTGAACCGGGCTCTTGGATTGAATCCGGATAATCCGACCGTTTTCCGTGTCTCTTCACCTACCAGCCATCTTAAAGAAAAGAATTTGAAAGAGAAGTATCGTTATGGAGAGACTATTTCTATTGAGCTGAATCCCGGAGAGGTTGTATTGATAAATTTTGAGAATAAATAATGGATTATAAAATAAATTGATTTATGAAACGTAGTTATATAAATAGATGTTTTCTTTTATTTTGTTTGGGTTTGCTGACTGCTACCACTGTTTTTTCTTCCACATCTTCCTTGGAAAATGTACCGGAGGGAAGATTGGATATACATCGGTTGAGGAAACAATTTCCGTTGGTTTGCAATGAAGTAGCAGATATGGATTGGAAAGATTCCGATCGGATGGTGGAGTTAATCCGGACTCGGACAACGGAAGTATTGGACAAAAAGGAAGTGCTGCTTTTTTCGAGATATGTGCATGCTTGGGCTTTTGCTGCTATTTCAGGACATATTCAAGGAGTATATTTTACTGAGTATATGGATGCTATTTTGGAAAATGGTACGATTGCCCGTATTCCAAAATTTGCATATAGTGACTATGGGATGGTGAGGCAAGTTCCTTTTCATTTGTTGGCAGCTCTACCAGCTTGCAATGACGGACAGAAAAGCCGATTGATTGAAGCTATCAAACAGGTGGTGGAATTTGACCGCTTGTATCAGGATGAGGCGGCCATCAGGCAGAATGTGAATACGGATTATATGTATAATATGTTGCCACATCTGTTCTTTTGTGCATTGTATCAATCTGATGAGGACCTGGCTGTCAGGGATATGAAAGCTTTCTCTGATTATTTGTCTGTCTGTACGCAATATACATTGGGGAATCAGGACGGACTTAAGGTCGATGGAACGGGTTTCCATCATGGGACGCATTATAATGGTTATATGTATGCCTATAAAACTTGGGTGGAATATATGTACCGGCTCAAAGGAACGTTTTTTAAAATTCAGGCCGATGCTTATCAGAGGATGAAAAAGGCTGTGGTCAGTGAGTACCTGATGGCTACTTTGCCGACATCCGGCGATGCACATTATTTTGCCAACAGCATGGCCGGTCGTCATCCGTTTGCCGGTTTACAGGTTGATTTCGGTGCTGAATTGTTCCGTAATTTGATAGAGATAGGGGGAGATCTGCAAGGAAAAGAGATAGATGAGGATTTGGCGGCTTATTACAATGCTTTTTTTGAAGCGAATTATTATAAAGGAATCCAATCTCATAAATTGGAGGGGTTTTATCAATTCAATTACAGTCCGGCTGCTGTTTATCGTTATGGAAATTGGGTAGCTACCATGCGGTGTCCGACCACTCGTTTTTGGGGAGGAGAATTGTATAGCGGTACGAATCGTTTTGGCCGTTATCAAAGTCATGGCACCTTGGAGATCATGTACAACGGAGCTTTGAGAAAATCGGGATATCCGGATGGATGGGAACGGTTCAGAGGAGAAAGAGGTGGCTGGGATTGGAATGTAGTGCCCGGATCGACAACGGTACATTATACTGATTGGAAGGAGATGCTTCCTAATAAGGACAATACATCCCGTTTTGACCAATGGGCTAAAACGACCGATTTTTCAGGTGCTTTGTCATGGGGAGATTGCGGTATGTTTGCCGCTTCGTTTGATCAGGGCGATCATTGGGGTGGAAAACGGTTTGAGCCTACTAATTTGTCGTTCTGCAAATCGGTTTTTGCTTTTGAGGGTATATTGGTAAGTATAGGAAGCGGTATCGGTTCGTACGGAAATTATGCCGATGACCGGATTACTGCAACAAACCTGTTTCAGGCAATAGATTATAAAGAGAATAAAACTCCTGTTGTGAACGGAGAAAAATTAAAGAAGGGAGAAAGCCTGACTTTACGTACCGATAAGAATAATTGGCTGATAACTCCTTGTGGTACGGGATATTTTATTCCTTCCGGGAATGACCCTTTACAAGTCTTTTATAAGGACCAGCGTACACCCGGCCCGGAGGGTATTACAGAATCGTCTTTCGGTACTCTTTGTGCAGCTAAGGCGTATTTTAATCATGGCGTAAAACCGATGCATAAAAAGTATTGTTTTGCTGTTATTCCCACAGCTACTCCGAAAAGAATGTCAACCTATACCAAACGATTGTTCAGCAAAGAGGAGGGGATTTTTGAGATAAGGCAACATCAGGATTCACTGCATGTGTTGAAACATAACGCTTCTAATACATTGGCGTATGCATTGTTTGCTTCTGCAGAATCTTTACAGGAGGGGGTGTTATATTCGGTTGATTCTCCGCTTTTACTGATGGAGAGGTTGAAACCGGGAGAGAAAAATTTGAAACTTGCTGTGTGTAGTCCGGATTTGAAGCCGAAAGTACCGGAGAATAGTAAGAGATGGCTTTCAACCCCCACAGTATCTACGTTGGTTTTGAAAGGGGGCTGGAAATTGGCCGGTCCGATGCCAGAGGGTGTTTCGTCCTGTTCAAAGGTAGGAAATAATACAGAATTGGTGCTGACTTTGAAAGATGGGCTACCGCTTTATATTACATTGGAATCTGAAGAATAGGTCTTGAAATTTGTATAAACATTAATACATATGGGTTGGATGTTATGAGAAAGCTTGTATTCTTATTGAGTTGGTTTTGTGCTTATATCGGACATGCGAATGCACAGGCAGACAACTACAAAAGACATGAAAATGACGATGTAGCACAAGTGGCAACACAGGAAATGAATTTTTATTTGGTGTTTAAGAGTCACTTTGATATAGGATATTCGGCTTTAGCACGCGATGTAATCAATGAGTATCGTACGTTCATGATCGACAAGGCAATGGATGTAATAGACAGGAATACTCATAAGATGAAAGATGAGCAGTTTGTCTGGACAATTCCCGGATGGCCGTTAAAACAGATGCTTTGGGACAAACAAACTCCTGAACGTAGACTACGTATTGAAAAAGCTCTGAAGAATGGTAATTTGGTAACGCATGCATTACCATATACTACGCATACTGAAACTTTGGAGGCAGAGGATTTGGTTCGTGGACTGGGATATTCATCGATGTTGGCAAGACAATATGGGTTGGCACTGCCCACAGATGCAAAAATGACTGACGTGCCGGGACATACATGGATTTTACCGACTATCTTGCATCATGCAGGTATCAAATTCTTCCACATGGGAGCCAATCCGACAAATCAGGAAATACATGTTCCGACACTTTTTTGGTGGGAAGGACCGGACGGTTCACGGGTACTAACTATGTTTTCAAAAGGATATGGAGGAGGAATGTTCCCACCGGAAGGTTGGGAACATAAATCTTGGTTGACATTTGTACATGCAGGGGATAATGCAGGTCCACCGACTGCTGAAAAAGTGGAACAGACTATCAAGCATATCAAAGAAAAATATCCGAAAGCCAAAATCCATATTGGGAAAATGGCGGATTTTGCAGAAGCCATCTTTGCAGAAAATCCGACTCTCCCAATAATTAGAGGAGATATATCTGATAGTTGGGTACATGGAGTTATGTCCAGTCCTAATGCGACTCGTATAGCCCGTCGTGTCCGTCCTCTTATTCCGGCATTGGAAACATTGCATACTCAAGCAGAAGAATGGGGAATTATGCCTTATGAAATAGATGAAGAGTTAACTTATGTGTATGACCAAAGCTTGATGTTCGGAGAGCATACATGGGGATTGGCAAATCAGCATTTCGTACCGGGCATGATTGGAAAAGAGTGGAATAAAATGTATTTGTCCGGTTTAAACCCTGCGTATGCACATATGGAGGAATCATGGAAGGAACACGCCAATTATATCAATCATGTAGAACAGATCTTACGTCCTGAACTGGAACGAGAATTATACATTTTGGCTGACAATGTGGCGCAAGACGGTCTTCGCTTCGTGGTTTACAATCCTCTTCCATGGCGAAGAAGTGGTATGGTCAATTTTGCGATGCCAACTCAAGGAACCATTCGGTCAGAATATATAAAAGAAGTTGGTACAAATAATACATACGAATTGAAAGTGTATGGAAATACGTCAAAACGTTTGGGTACATTTTTTGCAGAAGATATTCCCGCCAATGGTTACAAAACCTATGTTTTGACAGATAGAGCTGCTGAAAAGACAAACAGTACACTGAAAGGTAATGAACGGGATAATTATATTGAAAATAAATGGTATAAGATTACTTTTGACGTTCGAAATGGGGGTATTAAAAGTGTATGGGATAAAATTAATCGTAGGGAGCTGATCGATATTGAATCGACTGATAAATTCGGTTCATATATATATGAACGATATGACCAGAAGCAGTCCTTACAATATCTGAAAGAGTATATTTTTGATGATTATAAAAAATCACATTATTCGATTACCGGTAAAAGTTCGTATTTGGATAAACAGGCAAAAGCATGTCATAAATCTCCGCGCCAGATGGAATTTTATGTGGAAAATCATAAATCATCCATCAAAGGTATGTTAATTCCGCCTTTATCCCTTGGTGAAGGACGGCATACGGCCGGTCTGGTAGTTACGTTGTATGAGAATCTTCCGTATATTGATTTAAAACTGAATGTGGTGAATAAACCTGCAACAGAAGAAGCTGAAGCCGGATGGTTGTCTTTACCTTTCAAAGTGGATAATCCGGAATATCGTATCGGACGGGTCGGTTCTGTCATTGATCCTACAAAAGACTTGATTGAAGGCAGTCAATTTAATTACATTTGGTCGAATTCCGGGATTATGATAAAAGGTACGGATTATTCAATCGGTATTTGTCCGTTGGATGCACCGGCTTTTATAATGGGTAATTTGAATTTCATGCACTTTTCTCCCAAATACGAGAATCCCCAATCTCATATTTACCTGAACCTGTTTAATAATCGTTGGAATACCAATTTCACTTCCTTTTGGAGTGGAAATCTGACTTCAGAGGTTCGTATTTGGGTAAATAACAAACAGGATACTGATGAATCCGGCTTAATTACTCCGGCGTGGGAGGCTCGTTTACCGTTACAAGTCGGAATTGCTACTACTTCTGGTGGAAAGTTGTCTACAAGTAAGGAAGGAGTAAAGGTTTCTCAGAAAGGAGTGTTGGTAACTGCGTATGGCAAGAATCCGGATGGTAACGGAAAATTACTCCGTCTTTGGGAAAATGCAGGTAATTCAGGAGTATGTGAAGTAACTTTGCCAACTTCTGTTGATGGAATAGCGCAGCCTGTCAATTTACGAGGGATGCCTGAAGGAATGCCTATTTCAATAAAACAAGGAATGTTTAAAGTAAAATTGAAAAAGTTTGCTCCTCATAGTTATTTAATCTGGTAAAACAATAAGTGTACATTGTTTACTGAAGCATATTCTTAAAAATCCTAAAGTTGAGAGAGGATATCAAAATGTCCTTTTCGAAAAAAAATCACCTCTGCTACAAGTGTTTGTGCCAGAGGTGATTTCTATGTTTTTCTATTTATGATTCCACTAATTTATCCATTCTATCATGAAATGATAAGTTAACGATCCTTCATTCCACATATTAAAATTAGTGTTCCTGAGATTGTTGCTTAAATTAAAGTGAATACCTCCTTTTTTATCAGGATATTCTACTGAATAGTTTATTCCTTTAGCTTCTCCTATGTTGACGAGAAAAGCATCTTTGCTCCATATACGGATAGTTCCGGATGGGGTTATTAAATCTACATACCGGTCAATCCCGTGTTGTTGACGGTTTCCTTTTTCGATTACGTCTAATATGTCAACACGCCTTCCTACTTTTTCCGCAACGATTGAAAGTACGTCCTCCGTATGGAAAGACAACCAATAGGCCTCCGGCAAACGGACTGCAGGCTTATTCTTTATGGTCAGTGCAATTTCTGCTTTTTTCCCATTTTTATGTTTTAATATATCCACATACATCTTTTCCGGATATACTTGTGAATCGACTTCTGGATATTTAGGAAAAATAAGTTCACTCAACGTTCGTACACCTTGTTTTTCTTTTCGGGTTTCCCGGCTAATTATCTGTGCCGAAAGAGAAACGCTTATCGCTTTTGATTTATCCAATCCCGGTTTACCTATATCGGCCAAAGCCCATCCGTAACGGGCACGCAAATAATTATTCAGATAATGTTTATAATCAGCTGCATCATACATTTGATATGACAACCCTTCAATTCTTAATATATTATCCCCTAATACAGTGTCTTGCCAAGTCGTAGCAGGAATGGACCGGACTTTTTTTGTGGGTGAGGGAATGACCGGATTATCTATTGTTTTCATTTCAGCTAATGCCTCTTTCTGTAAATCATCCGGTAGATATTGAATGGCACTGTAAATATACGCATCCAACTCTTTCCATGACGCTTCTGCTTTTTGGAAAGGAGCAGTGGAACGGGCTGGAAGGAAAAGATCCATGTCATATTTGTCCCAGTTCTGAAGATGCTTTTTTACGTCAACTCCCCATGTATGTTCAGCTATCAATCCTAATTCTAGGGCAAAATTGAGTGCATCGTCACTGTTCTTCTCTATTCTTTTTTCGTGCAACCACTTAGAATAGAGTGTACATAAACTTCTGAATTTTGCCATTCGTATTGGAGCACTGCCATAGCCATAAATCCAGGTATCACCTATTTCAGAAGTGACTACCGGTAACCGATCCTGTATAGTAGTCAACTCTTGTGCTATTTCATTAAAAGAAGAAGCGATCAGACGAGCTTTCGGATAGCGTTTATGCAAATTGACATAAATAGATTTCACCGCACTGTAAGAATGAGGACCATGATTATCCCCGGTAAAATTAATTGATATTACAGATTTCCCTCCCGGAAGTACACTCTCTGAACCATAGTCCTGTTGATAAACCAAAATTAGTTCACTTCCATCCGTATCTCTCCAGCGACAAAATTCGGGTACAGCAGGTATTGGGCAAGCAGGATTCACACCTATATGTAAGAAACGAATCCCGGCACGACACATCGGGGCGACAATACTACGCGTATGTCCCGGTACGTCTGTCATTTTAGCGGCGATTGTCCTTTTTCCATATTTTTCATCCAGTTTTTGTGATAAAAGCAAACATGTTTCAAATAAATCCTGATTCATTGATTCCGATTCTACGGTGTAAGGTAGAGCATTCCAAACAATGTCTCCGCGCCGGATAGCTGCTTCTAAACGCTTTACATCTTCGGGTGGTGCCGTATGAAGATATTTCCAAATTAGCCATGCACCTGTTGTCCAAATATATTTTTCCTCAGTATTCTCTGCACGTAATTTTTCTGATACATCCAATGCCTTTGGTATAAATTCTGTTATATAACGTTGGGTTACCACCGAACTTAAATCAGTGAAACCTACATCCAGATGTGTCTTGAAGACAACATATACTTTTTCGACAGAGGTATTTATTTCCTGTCCTTTCAACTGGACAATTCCTCCAAATATCATTAAGAGAAGTAATAAGACTTGCTTCACTCTATGACTTCTGTAAAGGTGTTCTGCAAATAAGACTGACTGTTTTATTTTTACTGACTTTTTCATTTTTTTAAACCGTTATATGCTAATTTTCAATAGTGCTTTAGTTTACGTCAATTTCATCGATAAGCATGAATGGAGTTCTTCCGGCTGCAACATGCCCTTCAGGAAGAGCAGGGGTGCGTTTAATGGTTACTTTTACATACTGTGCTTTTACCGGTTCGAATTCTACCTTGTATTCTTCAATACCTTTCTTCTTGGGATTTTTTTCGGCCGGATAATCTTTGTTCGCTACTTCATGGAATGTCACCTTATCATTGGATACAGACACTGTTAATCCAAGACTTCCCATGATCCAGGAGTCCACATCTATGTTAGCATTTGTACTTACACGACTTATATTTTTCATGCTGCCAAGATCGATGGTTGCCGTTACATCTCCATCGATAAAACCGATCCATTCACCTGATGCATCACTTTTACCGCCCTTTATTCCATCTACCAGAGTTGCTATGCCTTCGTATAAAAATTTTTCCGCAGGTTTTATAGAATCTAATTCGATAGGGCAACCTGTTGATTTGCCTAATGCGAATTTTTGGCTTAAAATTTGGCTTCTGCCTTCCGGTCTGAAAACAGCGGCACGAATTTCGGCAGCATGGTTGATCATAATCGGTTCTGTGTATTTAAGAGAATTTGTCGTTGGGTCTGTTCCGTCCAGCGTATAATAAATCGGTACCTCGTCAATTGTACTCAGTTTGGCTGTGATCGTCTTTTTTCTTGCATCTAACGTAAAATCTCCTTGTACATTGAATATGTGTTTGGCATAGTTTAGATTATCTCTGTCATAGAACTGTAGGAAGGATATTAACCGTTTTGTAAAATCTTTGTAGTTTTTTCGGTCAGGATACAGCCATTGTACTTCTGACAATGCTGTCATACGAGGAAGTATCATATATTCCACGTGTTCCGAGGTTGCAATGTATTCTGTCCATAAGTTGGCTTGAACACCCAGAATATGTTTTGCTTGCTTTTCTGTCAGTGACTCAGTCGGTTCAAAACTATATACTTTTTTCACATTTAAAGGAATATATCTTCCGCTGGCGATCGGTTCTTCGTCTATATTGTCAGTTTGGTAATAATCCAGATAACAATGGGTATTAGGTGTCATGATGACATCGTGTCCCATCTGAGCCGCTTTGATACCGCCTGTTGCTCCACGCCATGACATAATGGTGGCATTGGGAGCTACATCTCCCTCCAATATCTCGTCCCAACCGATGATTTGTCTTCCCCGTTCGTTGATGAATTTCTCGATACGTGCCATGCAATAACTTTGTAGGCGGTCTTCGGCACTGTGCTTCTCATCAGCGTATAATTTTTCAGCTTTAATACGTGCCTGGCATTTGGCGCAGTTCTTCCAACGTACACGTGGGGCTTCATCTCCGCCGATGTGAATATACGGAGAAGGGAATATGTCTATAATCTCTTCCATTACATCTTCGAGGAACAACATGGCCTGTTCATTTCCTATACATAACACATCCGGGAAAATTCCCCATTTCGGACATACTTCGTAAGGTCCGCCCGTACAGCCGAATTCCGGATACGACGCCAATACGGCAAGCATGTGACCGGGCAAGTCCACTTCCGGAATGACCGTAATATACCGTTCCTGTGCATATCTTACGATTTCTCGGGCTTGTTCTTGCGTATAGAAACCTCCATAGGGGGTATTGTCAAACAGGTTTCTGTTTTTACCTATCATGGTACGTTTACGTATGGAGCCTATTTCTGTCAGTTTAGGATGTTTCTTTATTTCAATACGCCATCCCTGGTCATCGGTCAGATGCCAGTGGAAAGTATTCATGTTGTGCAGTGCCAATAGATCGATGTATTTTTTGACAAACTCAACCGGAAAGAAATGACGGCACACATCCAGATGCATGCCGCGATAAGCGAAGCGGGGTTCATCTTTGATACATCCTGCCGGTAATTGAACCGTCTTCGCCTTGCTCACAGCGGGGATGGATTTTCTTAATGTTTGGATACCATAGAATACTCCCTGTTCTGTTTTTCCGTCAATTGTAACGCCATTTGAGGTAACATTTAGGATATATCCTTCTTTGTTCTCGATAGTCGGATTAAGCCCGAGTGTTATGGCGTTATTCACGTCAGTATCCGGTGTGACTTCTTTTACTTCAAGGGTGTATCCGAGTGTCTCTTGAAGGTATTCGGAAAGAAATTCTGCATTCTTTTTCAACAGGAGATTATTATTGGGGTAGGCGATAAGAGTTCCTGCATTCAATGTGAACGGTTTTTCTTCCGATGTTAAACTAATTTCTTGTGGTAGGGGGATCACTTGGTAGTCTGCCACTTCTTTTTCGGTATTACATGAAGTGCAACTCAATGTGAGAAGACTCATAAGGAGCATACGATTAATTCTTTTCATACATGAATCATTATTGGTTTATAAATCAAACTTTGTTAACGTAGCAAAGATAGGAATATATGAATTTTCTATGATCCACTATTGTTCGAAATGAATGTACTTTTGAACAAAAAGGAAATTCTATTTTATCTGTTATTAAAGTTATTCTCTTTTTTATGAGAATGGTTTACCTGATATTTACTTGTGATAAAATAGCCGGTGATTTTTATTCAGAATTTAAAAACAATCGGTTGATAATATGCTTTCATTATTCATAATCGGCTTGATCAATGTAGGGTGTTTATTTTTTTATCATAAATGAGTAACTCGTTCCAGGTTCTGTTTCTATATGAAAGATATCACCCTCCAATTCCTTTTCTTTTTGTGGTAGATTGGAACTTTGGATTTTCATTCGAACCTTCTTTTGTTTCCAGGGATTCAATAAATGTAATGGACGCCCTTGTTCACTTACAATGTGAAGGGATATGACTTCTTGATCTTTCAACTCTGCGGATACGAGGAAGGCACCTTCTACTCGAATTTGATGGAATAAAGCATCTTTTTCACGGGGCCAAACAGGGAAGATGCGGACAATATCTTGACATCCCATGCAAAGCATTTCATTGATCGTATTGGGAACAGTGCTCCAGTTTTCGATACCATGCGGATTATCTAATTGAAATCCGTTCGGATAAGTATGACGAGAGTAGGTATTTAAATGCATCAATATACTATCTGGATCATATCCGATTCGTACTGCTGCCGGAAAAAAGCTGTTTGTTCCATTGAAATCGGACCAACGCTGCATTTCATCAATCGTGTTACGTGCTATCTGTAATAATTGTGGACTTGAGTTTAAACCAATCTGTCCTGCCGGATATATATGCTGGATACCTACAGAGTTACCATTCCACCAGTCTGTTCCTTTTTCAGTATAACGGAAAACTGTTTTACCGTTCCGTTCCTGTAATGGATAGTCGGACAAATGTTTATTGATAAATGCCCATTGTTCCCTTCTTTCTGTATCGATTTCCAAAAGGGTACTCATGTCAGATGCGGTTTGCATAACCATCCGTACCAATCCTAAGGATAGGATCGGATTCATACTTCCAATGGTACCTTCATGGATGGCGTCATTATAAATAACATAGCGTTTCTTTTCAAAGGTTAAATACTTCTCCCAGAAAGTGGCGACACCTTTTACGAATGGATAAACCTTTCGAGTGTATTCTTTATCCCAAGTCCGGTAAAATTGCATTGACATATTGGCGACTGCATAGGAAGAGTTACTTTTTTGTCCAAAAAAAAGACCTTCATCCTCTACAAGTTTTCTGTCAATCCAGCGTTTGAAATAAGTATCCATGAAAGGAGAACGCCGAGTGGTTTCGATACCTAATGGACCTGCTCCTACCGGTAGTAGGATACCATTGGGAATGCCGGTTATTTTTTTCGAATAATAGTTTCCTCGGGGAATCTGAGCCAACAATGGCATATAATACGGATCTGCTTGTTCGATACGATTGGATGAGTACAGACCATAATAAGGAGCCATGTGGTTGTAATTTAAATGATAGTCACCGTTCCAACTCGGACGCTCCTGCGTAACCCAAGTACCAAAGATAGAAGGTGGGAAGTTTATGTCACGGCTACAAGAAGCCATTCCGTAAAGAGATAGATAATATTGTTTTTCTATCACAGAGTCCGGTATGCTGATAAAAGATTTCTGCCAATAGTTTTTCCACCACTCTTGGTGATCTTTTTCTATTTCCTTTAGGTGGGCAAAAGAGTTGTTCATTACGTATTCAATGACATTAATGACGCAGTCATCGTGCTTGAAGTTACTTGAGAATGCACAGACTAGACGAATCGGCTTACCTGGTTGTAAAACAAAGCTACCGTCTGATGAAGATGGATCCATACGTAAAGCCATAGCAGCTTTGGACGGGATGTCGACTGAATCCTCGAAAGCCCTCCAAAGATAGTGAATACTTTCTTGAGTTATACCGGTGTCATGTTTATCCGGAAAGACTCGTTCTAAGGGTGGCTGGTTTACAATTTCTTTCTCACCTGGTAAGGATAGTTGTACATTCCCCTTTATATGGCCTTCTCCTTCCATTTCTAACTCGACAACTAATAAGTCTTCTGTAGCCGATACGTATGTCTTATACGAGACTGCTTGATCTCCTTTGACAAAGCGGGCAGTTGTGATAGCATCATACAAGTGCTGTTCTACTTGATAAGAAGCACCTTCCAAAGCTGGCATCAATAACTCAATCTTACCTAATACTAATGGATATGATTCATCTAAGGCTGACTTTAATCGCCAGAAATCGTTTCTTGCTACATAAAAGATTTGCTTTTCGGGTGAACCGGCTAAAGCGATACCTGTAAAACCATTTCCCAGTAAAGGAGCATCTACTGAATTACGGTTGGGAATTCGTGTGGGAGGTTCGGTAAAGACTATTGTGTGCTTACCGATTATGGCTTCCGTCAGTTCTTGTAAGTTGTCTGCTTGTTGGTTACATCGGTTACATCCAACCAACGGCAAACTGATGGTTAAACCGATTATCACAAACTTAATTTGTGACATAAATTTCTTTTTCCATCTATTTGACTTCCGGAATGAGTAACTCATCTATTCTTATATTTAATTGTTATTTCAGTATGCTACTAAATAAGGTGAACTGTTTGTACACCATAATTTGAGAATTCTGAAATTTTTTATTCTATACAGATAATATTAACAGAAAATCAATTGGGCGTATCAAAACATACAAAATTTAGAAATCACCTCTGCTACAAATACTTGTGTCAGAGGTGATTTTTTCGAAAAGGGTATTTTGATAGACCTTTATTTTTATAACCGATCAGTATTTTACTGAACTAATAATTTGACAGTTTTCTCAGCGGCTTTTAGTACATAGCATCCGACTTCTTCTACCGTAAACTGAGTATTACCTTCAGATTCAAGTGTCTTCACAATTCT
>OGUL01001003.1_pt1 | contig 26512 bp, 19 predicted proteins | sample 1553651 | NCBI WGS metagenome assembly OGUL01 (sample SAMEA2580048, study PRJEB22360) | human gut metagenome | biome: human gut; feature: human-associated habitat; material: faeces | place: Denmark | collected 2008/2010
GGTATATTTCACCCGAATTCGGTTGCCGTAGCCCGCTACGGCGCCCTCATCCGGGTGAAATCTCCCACAAATTGTGACGCACATATTGTGGAAAGCCTTTTGCAAACAGGCTCTAGCGGATGGTAGTTCCTGTTTTTCCTTCATAGCCCTCTTTGGCATGAGCCATATCAGTAATCACAGTGCTCCGGCCTTCCCCTTTCTCGATAAAGGAAATACCTGCTTCGATTTTGGGAAGCATGGAACCGGAAGCAAACTGGTTCTCTTCAATGTATTTCTTAGCGTCCGCTACAGTGATGCTGCCAAGCTTCTGCTCATTTACCTGACCGTGGTTCAGACTTACGTTCTCTACACTTGTGAGAATCAGAAGAGTATCGGCATTTAATTCTTCTGCAAGAAGTCCTGCGGCAAGATCTTTCTCAATGATGGCACTGGCACCGTGAAGGTTGATGCCCTGCTCAAGCACTGGAATTCCACCGCCGCCGGCTGCGATAACAACCTGGTCTGCATTGAGAAGTGCTCGTATAGTCTCAAGCTCTACGATTCTCTGTGGCTTCGGAGCTGCTACGATTCGTCTGTATCCGCCATCAGCAAGTCTGGTGACAAAGTTTCCTTTTTCTTCCTCTGCTTCAGCTTCTTCCTCAGTGAGAACACGTCCGATAATTTTCTCCGGATCTGCAAAAGCGTCGTCATATGGATCAATAACAGTCTGGGTAAGAATGGTAGCAACAGGTTTGTAAATTCCGCGGCTGATAAATTCAGAGCGGATCGCATTCTGAAGGTCATATCCAATGTAGCCCTGGCTCATTGCGGAGCAGACTGACATAGGAGCGAATGTATAATCCGGGTGTGTCTTTCCAAATTCATTCATTGCAGTGTGGATCATGCCAATCTGTGGGCCATTGCTGTGGGAGATTACCACCTTGGCACCCTCTTCAACAAGATCTGCGATTGCTTTTGCTGCGGCTTTGGTGGCTACTTTCTGCTCTGGAAGTGTGGTGCCGAGAGCTCTGTGACCTAATGCAACTACTACGATTTTTTCACTCATAGGAGATACCTCGTTTCTGTCAAGAATATAATGCGGATATCAGAGTTAAGTGGATTACTGTGAAAGTATTCACAGCAACATGAATGATTTCTCCGGACATCCTTGTGTAATATCTTCCATTATAAAAGCTAAGGGTGGGAATTGCAATAGAAAAGTCCTTGAAACAGGAAAAGCCATCCGCATCAGGCAGATGGCTCATTTCCTATATTTTTGAGGGGGGAGATAGAGAGTGGTTTTTCATCTATCCGAAATTCATTATATCGGCAATTTGTGAGGAAAATGTGTCTCAAATCTAAAAGAAATCGAAAAAATATGAAATGAAAATAAAATCCGACCCTTTATTGCATTTAAAGACCAAGTGTGGTAAAGTAAACCTATCTTGTTTCTGCATTCTGCAGAAAAGAATTTCTACCGCGCCGGTTCGGCGCAAGATAACCCGTTTTTTGAAGGAAACCTGTTAACCTGGGCGTTTTATACGCTTTTTTGAAAATGGATGCATACAATGGCAAGGCAAATTTGCTTCGGAATGCTGTGAATAGGATCTGTTTAAGTGAGAAAGGTGTGATTCCCATGTGCTGTCAGTGACTCATTTATATGGTGATGTCGCCAGTAGGCGGCAAGTCCGTTTTGTAAAATAGTAGTTTAATAACAGAGATTAGTGAAAAATAGGGGTAGAAAAGGAGAAGTTATAATGAAAAACAGAATATGGAAAAAGATACTGGCAGTGGGAGTAAGTCTGCTTGCAGAAGCTGGGATGCTGGTTGGATGCACGGCGCAGCCGGCAGTGGCATATGGAGCAGAAATGGAAGGCGGGTTATCTGTTGTCCAAGATGCGGCATGGACAGATTTACAGAAATTTCAGGCGGTGATTTCTGTAAAGGCAGATGGGCTGGCGTCACTTACGTGGGAAAATGAAAACCAGGAATATGAAAGTGGCGATGAAAATTTATTCAGCAGTGGAAATCAGGACGGGAGCCTGGAAAATGATCAATATGATTTTTCGGATGAAACAATATCTCATCCAACATCTTACGAACTGGTAGTCTGGCTTTCTGAATATTTTCAGCCAGATGCTTCGTTTATGGCACCTGAAGGCTGCCTGAAAGAGGAGCTTCCTATCGAGACTGCTGACGGAAGATCCAGCAGTATAACCGGATTCCGCTGGAAAATAAATTCGGGAGAACAGGGCAAACAGCTGAAAATTCCGGTTACCTTGCGGGATGAATATCGTTTTCCAGCAGAAAAACATACAGTTCCTACCTGTCAGGATATTTTGCATGCAAATGGTGCTATAAGCGGAGAAGAAAATGGAGGCGGAGTTTACATTGTAAAAAAAGTGGAAAATGAAAAAAACATTTTGTGTAAAGCCTTATCTAAGAGTTTGGAGATACCAGCTGCACACATGGATTTTTCAGTGGAGATGGAAGCCAAGGAAAAGGCGCTTTATACTGGAAAACGCATTCATATGGCAGTGAATCTGACAAATAATGGTCAGGTACCTTTTTATAAAATTTCCCTTCAGGCCAAAGTAAAAGAACAGGAACTGGTACCTGTGTGGGAAAAGGAGCCTGGCCTTGAAGTTTCGGAAAGTGGTGCAGTGCTGGAAAGCCTTTCCGCAGGGGAAACACGAATCCTGTCTTTTTATATAGATCCGGACATGGATCAGAAAAGTAATCTGGAGCTGGAGCTTTTTGCAAAAACAGAAAATCCGGTTTCGTTGGAGAAAGCAGCAGAAAAACAGTTAACATTACAGCAGGGAAAAGCCTCTTTTACGGTAAAGAAAACAGCTGACTGCGACAACGCCAGCCCTGGGGAGACTGTGACTTATCAGATCAGTATTCACAATACCGGGGAGGTGACTCTGCATTCCGTAGTTACTACAGAACGTTTCGGGCTTGCCGGAGTAACAGCTACTTTTCAGGAACAGAGAGGTATAACCCTGAATAAAAGCAGGACTCAGGCGAAAATCCAGGAAATCGCACCTGGTGGCTGTGTGAATTTAAAGGCAAAAGTTGTACTTCCAAAAGATCTGAAAGACCAGAATCTGATGAATCAGATTATTGTAGTTACTGACGAGACTGGTGAGGAAAGCGCAGTGCGGGATCAGGCAACCATCCGTGTGGAAGATAAGGAGAAGGATGGAAATGGAAGCGGAAACGGAAATGGGGGTGGAAATGGAGATGGAACTGGCATAGGCAGTGGGAATAATGATGGCAGCACAATGGCTGCGTCCACCTCTCCAAAAACAGGGGATACTTCCCACAAAGAGCTGTTTCAGGTACTGATTCTGCTTTCGTTTCTTTTTTCCGCTGTAGCCGCCAGAAGAATGTTTGGAGACAATGCTCACAGATGACCCGTGAATGGAAACTATAATGTGAGGTGAACGGTTACTGTTTTTTAACAGGAAAGATTGAAAACAAATTCTGTGTGTGATATTCTATAAAAGAGTATGCGTTGCTGTATGATGTCATTAGATTAGAGCGTGTTTGAAAAATCATTCCCGCAAATTGTGACACAAATCTTGCAGAAAGTCTTTTTCAAACAAGCTCTGGCGTGATTTTAAAGCAACGTCAATATAGGGAGGCATATATTATGAAATTATCATCCTTATTAGAGAAGTTAGAATACACCTGCGTGCAGGGGAGCACAGAGCAGGAAGTCACTGGTGTTGTTTATGATTCCAGAAAGGTAACAGACGGCTCTCTGTTTATCTGTATCAGAGGTGCTGTTGTAGATGGACATAAATTTATCCCGGATGTGACAGCAAAAGGGGCTAAAGTTCTGGTAGTAGAAGAGGAGGTTTCTGCACCGTCGGATGTTACGGTTATCCAGGTGACAGACACCAGATATGCTATGGCATTTATTTCAGCAGCCTGGTTCGGACATCCGGCAGAGAAGCTGAAAACAATCGGAATTACCGGAACTAAGGGAAAAACTACCACTACCTATATGGTAAAATCCATTCTGGAAAATGCTGGATACAAGGTTGGTCTGATCGGTACTATTGAGGCAATTATCGGAAATAAGATAATACCTGCTTCTAATACCACACCAGAATCCTATGTAGTTCAGGAGTATTTTCACGAAATGGTGGAAGCTGGCTGTGATTGTGTGGTTATGGAAGTTTCCTCACAGGGGCTGATGCTGCATCGTACTCAGGGATTTGTGTTTGATTTTGGAATTTTTACAAATATTGAACCAGATCATATTGGTCCAAACGAGCACAAGGACTTTGACCATTATCTGTCTTGTAAAGCTATGCTTCTCAAGCAGTGCCGCGTAGGAATTGTAAACCGTGATGATGAGCATTTTGACAGAATTGTAGAGGGACATACCTGTACTCTGGAAACCTATGGCTTTTCAAAAGAAGCAGACCTTCGCGCTGAGGATGCCAGACTGATTGGCGGAAAAGGTTATCTTGGAATTTCCTATCAGCTGAAGGGGCTTATGGATTTCCCTGTTGAAATCGACATCCCAGGTAAATTCAGTATTTACAACTCTCTTACCGCTATTGCAATCTGCCGTCATTTTAAGGTTTCCCAGGAAAATATCCTGAAGGCTCTGAAGGTAGCAAAAGTAAAAGGCCGTATTGAGATGGTGAAAGTATCTGATGAATTTACTCTGATGATTGATTATGCACATAATGCAATGGCTTTGGAAAGTCTTCTTACTACATTGCGTGAGTATCATCCACACAGACTGGTCTGCCTGTTTGGTTGTGGCGGAAACCGCTCCAGGCTTCGCCGTTATGAGATGGGAGAAGTTTCCGGTCGTCTGGCAGATCTGACCATCATTACTTCTGATAATCCGCGAGATGAGGAGCCTCAGGCTATTATTGATGACATCAAGGTTGGCATGGCGAAGACAGAAGGTAAATATGTGGAGATTCCAGACCGCAAGGAAGCAATCGCTTATGCCATCCATCACGGAGAACCAGGGGATATTGTGGTGCTGGCTGGTAAAGGTCATGAAGATTACCAGGAAATCAAAGGCAAAAAATATCCTATGGATGAGCGTGTGTTGATCGCTGATATTCTTGCTGGAAAGTAAAACATGACATATGCAGATATTATTGTAGACATTTCCCATGAGAAGCTGGATAAAAGCTTTCAATATCTGGTTCCGGAGAAACTGAAGGAAGAGATACAGGTGGGAATGGTGGTTTCCATTCCATTTGGAAGAGGAAATCATGTGCGCAAGGGATATGTAGTGGGGATTTCTGGTGAGCCTAAAGTAAAGGGAATCCAGCTCAAATCTGTTGCCGGTATTGAAAATGATCAGGAAACCACAGAATCCAGGCTGATCGCGCTGGCAGGGTGGATGAAAGAAAATTACGGCTCTACCATGATCCAGGCTCTGAAAACAGTTCTTCCTATTCAGAAAAAGATGAAAGCCCAGGAAAAAAGGTGGATAACCCTTCTGATTTCCAGAGAAGATGGGGAAAAGCTTCTGGAAGAGCTTAGCATGACCAGATTTAAAGCACGTATCCGCCTTCTGGAAGCACTCTTGCAGAATGAAAATGGGAAAATTGAGACTGCCTGGGCTTCAAAGGAGCTTGGCACTACGGCTTCTGTCCTGAGATATTTTGAAGAACAGGGGATTGCTTCTGTGGAGTCAGATGAAGTGTATAGAAATGCAGTTGCAGATGCAGAGAATATTCCGCATGTGGCACCAGCAGTATTAAGTATATCCCAGCAAATGGCTGTGAATCAGATCTTATCAGAATGGGAACACCCGGATCCGAGACCGGTTCTTCTTCACGGAGTTACCGGCAGTGGAAAAACGGAAGTATATATGGAGCTGATCGATAAGGTGATAAAGGAAGGCGGTCAGGCAATCGTGCTGATTCCGGAAATTGCGCTGACTTATCAGACTGTACGGCGATTTTATGGTCGTTTTGGTGATAAGGTGTCGGTAATTAACTCCAGACTTTCCCTGGGAGAGCGTTATGACCAGTTTAAAAGAGCCAAACAGGGAGAACTGCAGGTTATGGTGGGACCCCGTTCAGCACTTTTTACTCCTTTTGGAAAGCTGAGGCTGATCATTATTGATGAGGAGCATGAATCTTCTTATAAAAGTGAAAACAGTCCAAGGTATCACGCCCGGGAAACGGCTATCCACAGAGCAAAGCTGGAAGGCGCAAGAGTAATTCTTGGTTCTGCAACTCCATCTATGGAAGCGTATTACAGGGCGAAAGAAGGAGAATATGTCCTTGTAAAGCTGGAAGCCAGATTTGAAGAAAGACCTCTTCCCAGGGTATCAATTATTGACATGAGGGAACAACTAAAAAAAGGAAACCGCCTTGCCCTCAGTCTGGAACTGAGAGAAGACCTGAGCCAGTGCCTGAAAAAAGGGGAGCAGGCCATGTTGTTTCTCAACCGCCGTGGCTACGCAGGGTTTGTTTCATGCCGTTCCTGCGGTCATGTAATGAAATGTCCTCACTGTGACGTTTCCTTAAGTGAGCATAATGGCAGAAAGCTGATCTGTCATTATTGTGGTTATGAAACTGTGAAACCGGACAAATGTCCAGTCTGTTCTTCCCCATATATAGGCGGTTTTAAAGCGGGAACCCAGCAGATCCAGCAGGTGGTAGAAAAAGAATTTCCAGAGGCAAGAGTTCTTCGAATGGATTACGACACTACAAGAGCTAAGGGAAGCTATGAAAAAATTCTGTCTGCTTTTTCCAGGCATGAGGCCGATATTTTGATTGGAACCCAGATGATCGTCAAGGGACATGATTTCCCGGATGTTACTCTTGTGGGGATCCTTGCTGCAGATTTATCCCTGAATGCTGATGATTATCGCAGTGGTGAGCGCACTTTTCAGCTTCTTACCCAGGCGGTGGGACGAGCAGGAAGAGGAAGGAAAGAAGGCCATGCCTTGATCCAGACTTATAGTCCGGATCATTACAGCATACAGACAGCTGCAAAGCAGGATTACGAAGAATTTTACCAGGAAGAGATGGGATACCGTCTTCTTATGGATTATCCCCCGGCTGCCCATATGATGGCAGTGCTTGGTTCTTCGGAGGATGAGAAGCTTCTTGAGACAGCCATGCACTATCTTGGTCTGTTTACAGGAAAAATATATGCGGGAAAAGATCTTCATGTGATCGGTCCCGCCCCTGCGTCTGTAGGGAAAGTAAAGGATGTATACAGAAGAGTACTTTATCTGAAACATGAGAATTATGATCTGCTTGTCCGAATAAAGGACAGGCTGGAGGAATATATAGAAATCAATTCCGGCTTCAGAAAAGTTAATATACAATTTGATTTTTCATAAGGCGAAATACCGGAAATAAAGGGCTGCGTTAAGGTGCAGGGCTTTGAAACAACGGGTATTTCCAAATTCAAAGATAAAGGAGATAACACAGAGATGGCACTTAGAACAATCAGAACAGAGGGAGATTCCGTTTTGGAAAAAATCTGCAGACCAGTAGAGAAAATCGACAAACGTACAAAGGATCTGGTAGGAGACATGCTGGAAACCATGTATGACGCATGCGGTGTTGGCCTTGCAGCTCCCCAGGTGGGTATATTAAAGAGAATCGTAGTGATCGATATTGGAGATGGTCCAATTATTCTTATCAATCCGGAAATTCTTATGACATCCGGTGAGCAGACAGGCGAGGAGGGATGTTTAAGTGTTCCGGGAATGTCCGGTCAGGTTACCCGCCCAAATTATGTGAAGGTAAAAGCTCTTGATATGGATATGAATGAGCAGATATATGAAGGAGAAGGACTCCTTGCCCGTGCATTTTGTCATGAGCTGGATCATCTTGACGGAAAAATGTACACACGTCTGGTTGAAGGTGAATTACATCATGTAAGTTATGACAATGAGGAGGAAGAGGAATAAATGAAAATTGTTTATATGGGAACGCCGGATTTTGCAGTTAATCCCCTTCATGCACTGGCTGAAGCTGGCTATGAGGTGACAGGTGTTGTGACCCAGCCGGATAAGCCGAAGGGAAGGGGAAAGAGCATGCTTCCCACTCCTGTAAAGGAAGAGGCATTGAAACATGGGTTCCCGGTTTACCAGCCTGTGAAGGTACGCGATCCGGAATTTTTACAGGTTCTTGAGAAACTGGATCCCGATATTATTGTGGTAGCTGCCTTTGGACAGATCATTCCCAAAAGCATTCTGGAGCTTCCGAAATACGGATGTATTAACATCCATGCATCCCTGCTTCCGAAATACCGCGGTGCAGCTCCTATTCAGCAGGCAGTTATTGATGGGGAAAAGGAGTCAGGTGTTACGATCATGAGAATGGGAACAGGTCTTGATACAGGAGATATGATCTCAAGGATCGTAGTGCCGATTGCAAAAGATGAGACGGGCGGAACTCTGTTTGATAAGCTTGCAGAAGCAGGAGCGAAGCTTCTTGTTGAGACATTGCCTCACATTTTTGATGGCACAGCTGTTTACGAGAAACAGCCGGAGGAAAGCCCTACTCCATATGCCGGTATGATCACCAAACAGATGGGATTGATCAATTTTGGGAAATCAGCCGCGGAACTGGAAAGACTGGTGCGAGGTTTAAACCCGTGGCCAAGCGCATTTACCTTCTGGAATGGAAAAACTTTGAAGGTATGGGAAAGCTTTGTAGTAAAAAGTGAAGAAGCTGGCACAGAAAAGCCAGAACCTGGAACAGTAGTAAAAACGGACAAAAAAGGAATTTACGTGGCTTGCGGTGAGGATGTTCTGGTACTTTCACAGGTACAGTTAGAAGGAAAAAAGAGAATGGATGCGGATGCATTCCTTCGAGGATGTCATATAGAAACCGGAAGCAGATTCACAGATAAAAAGGAGTGATCTTATGTACGGATATGGATATCCTTATGGATTTTATGTTGATCCTACTTATGTATTGCTGATCATTGGAATGGTGCTGGCACTGGCTGCATCTGGAAAGATGAAAAGCACTTTTGCACGTTATCAGCAGGTGCGCAGCCATTCAGGTCTTACAGGAGCTCAGACTGCCCAGAGGATTTTAAATGCAGCCGGAATTTACGACGTAACGATTGTTCCAATTTCCGGAAGCCTTACAGATCATTATGATCCGAGAACAAAGAGGCTGGCACTTTCACAGGACGTATATGGAAGAACTTCTGTGGCAGCTGTATGTGTCGCTGCCCATGAGTGTGGTCATGCCATTCAGCACAATATAAATTATGCACCGCTGAATATCCGTTCAGCTATTGTTCCGGTGGCAAATATCGGATCTTCCCTTTCCTGGCCGATTTTTCTTCTGGGACTGATCTTTTCCATACCGGCACTTACAACTGTAGGAATTGTGCTGTTTTCACTGGCGGTACTGTTTCAGCTTGTAACACTTCCGGTAGAATTCAATGCTTCCTCAAGAGCTTTAAAAATGCTGGAAAGCACAGGAATTTTAAGCCGTGAGGAAAACAAAGGTGCGAAGAAGGTTCTTACAGCGGCAGCCCTTACTTATGTAGCAGCTCTTGCTTCTTCCATTTTACAGCTTCTGAGACTGCTCATACTTTCCGGAGGTAGAAGACGGGATGATTAACGGAATCAATTCCAGGGAGATGATCCTGGAAATTTTACTTGAAATCGAAGAGGGCGAGCATAGCCACGTGGCAATTCGGAATGCCCTTTCCAAATATCAGTTCCTTCCCAAACAGGACCGGGCATTTATTACCCGTGTCTGTGAAGGAACGCTGGAATACCGGATTCAGATTGATTACATTATCAATTCTTTTTCCAAGGTGACAGTTGATAAGATGAAGCCTGCAATCCGGGAAATTTTAAGAAGTGCAGTATATCAGCTGAAATACATGGATAGTGTGCCAGACAGCGCAGTGTGCAATGAGGCTGTGAAGCTGGCGCAAAGAAAAGGTTTTTATAATCTGAAGCCTTTTGTAAATGGTGTTCTTCGTACCATAGCCCGGGAAATGGATCAGGTCCGGTTCCCTCAAAAAGAAGATGATCTGTTGAAATATCTTTCTGTAAAGTATTCCATGCCAGAGGTGCTGGTAACCAGGTGGCTGGAAGCCTATGGAGAAGAAACAACAGAGAAGATACTGGCGGATTTTCTTATGGAACATCCTCTTACCATCAGATGCCGGACTTATCTGAATTCCAAGGAAGAGGTTATAAAAAGCCTGGAAAGTCAGGGCGTTCATGTAGCGCCTGCTCCATATCTGCCTTATGCATACAGCATTTCTGAATTTAACCATATTCTTGCACTGGATGCTTTTATCAAGGGTAAAATCGTCGTGCAGGATGTAAGTTCCATGCTGGTTGCGGAGGTTGCAGATCCGAAGAAGGGCGATTACGTTATTGACGTGTGTGCTGCGCCAGGTGGAAAGAGTCTTCATATGGGAGACAAGATGGAGGGATATGGAACGGTAGATGCAAGAGATGTAAGCCAGTATAAAGTCAATCTGATCGAGGAAAATATCCAACGTACCAATTCTATTAATGTACAGGCAAGAGTGCAGGATGCTACTATTTTTGATCAGGATTCAGAACTGCTTGCAGATGTTGTAATTGCAGATGTACCTTGTTCCGGGTATGGAGTGATCGGCAAGAAGCCGGAAATCAAATACCGTGTTACGCCACAGAAACAGGATGAAATAGTGATTCTGCAGAGAACCATTCTGGATCGCGCAGCAAACTATGTGAAGCCAAGAGGAGAGCTGATCTTCAGTACCTGTACCATTGCAAAAGAAGAAAACGAAGAGAACATGATGTGGTTTTTGAATAATTATCCATTTAAGCTGGAGAGCCTGGATCCTTATCTTCCAGAGGAGCTGCACTCAGAGACAACTGCACTTGGATATCTGCAGCTGCTTCCTGGAGTACATAAGACAGACGGCTTCTTTATTGCGAAATTCAGAAGAAAATAGGAATATAAATATGACAGACATTAAGTCGATGACGAAAGACGAACTGAAAAATCTGATGACCGAACTGGGAGAGAAACCCTTTCGGGCAAAGCAGATCTACAGCTGGTTACATGAACATCTGGTAACCTCTTATGATGAGATGGGAAACATACCAGGAAAATTAAAAGAAAAACTGAAAGACTATCCCATAGCGGCATTGGAAATGGTGGATGAACAGGTTTCTGCCATTGACGGCACAAGAAAGTATCTGTTCCGCCTTTCTGATGGAAATGTGATCGAGAGTGTTCTTATGCGTTATAAGCATGGAAATTCCGTATGTATTTCGTCACAGGTAGGCTGTAAAATGGGGTGCCGTTTTTGTGCTTCCACTATTGGAGGCTGGACAAGAAACCTTCTTCCTTCGGAAATGCTGGATCAGATTTACAGGATCCAGAGCATAACGGGAGAGCGGGTATCTAATGTAGTAGTAATGGGAACTGGCGAACCTATGGATAATTATGATCATATTGTACGCTTTGTACATCTGCTTTCCGATGAAAATGGTCTTAACATCAGCCAGAGGAATATCACCGTATCGACCTGCGGAATTGTTCCAAAAATTTATGAGCTTGCAAAGGAAAAACTGCAGATTACCCTTGCCCTGTCTCTGCATGCACCAAATGATGAAAAAAGACAGGAACTTATGCCTATTGCACAGCGGTACAGTATGGACGAAGTCCTGGATGCATGCCGCAATTATTTTCAGGAGACTGGCAGGAGAATTACTTTTGAATACAGTCTTGTGGCTGGTGTTAATGACAGTGACGAAGATGCAAGAGAGCTGAGCAGCAGAATCCATGATATTAACTGTCATGTAAATCTAATTCCGGTAAACCCTATTAAGGAGCGTTCTTACAGGCGTTCTACGCATCAGGCTGTAGAGAATTTTAAAATAAAACTTGAAAAATGCGGAATTAATGTTACTATTAGAAGGGAAATGGGCAGTGACATAGACGGTGCCTGTGGACAATTACGAAAAAGTTATATAGAAAAAAGTTACGATCCGCAGTAACGAAAAACTGGTGTTTCTATGTTGAACAACAGTACGAAAAGGACAGAAAGCGAGAAGTGACATGAGGGTATATTCAGCTACGAATATAGGAATGAAGCGGAAGATGAACCAGGATTATGTGTTCGCTTCCCAGGACACAGTTGGAAATCTCCCGAACCTCTTTGCTGTTGCTGATGGAATGGGAGGACACAATGCAGGTGATTATGCGTCCTCTCACGCGGTCAGGATACTGGTAGATGAAATCAGGGAGGATACGGATTATAATCCTGTAAAGGTAATCCGTCATGCCATTGAGACTGCGAACACAGAAATTATAGAACAGGCGCAGAAGGATGAGAAGCTTCGTGGAATGGGAACTACTATGGTAGTAGCCACCATTGTAGGTCAGTATGCTTATGTTGCCAATGTGGGAGACAGCAGACTATATGTGGTGGATAAACAGCTGAGGCAGATTACCAGGGATCATTCACTGGTTCAGGAAATGGTAAGAATGGGTGAAATCACTGCTGAGGAGGCAAGAAATCATCCGGATAAAAACATTATCACCAGAGCTCTGGGAGCAGAAAAAACTGTAGACGTGGATTTCTTTGATATGCGTCTGGAACCGGGAAGTACGATCCTGATGTGTTCCGATGGTCTCAGCAATATGGTGGAAGACAAAAAAATGGAAGAAATCATATTGAATTCTGATGAGGATATCACCTGGAAGGGAAATACTCTTATCCAGGAAGCCAACAACAACGGCGGCAAGGATAACATTGCAATCATATTGATAGAACCATTCACGAATGAGGTGGAAACATGTTAAAGACAGGTATGATTATAGCAGAACGCTATGAAATTGTAAGTAAAATCGGTACCGGCGGAATGGCGGACGTATATAAGGCAATGGACCATAAACTGAACCGTTTTGTGGCAGTTAAGGTTCTGAAGCCGGAATTCAGGGAAGATGCAACTTTTGTAAAGAAATTCAGAAGTGAAGCGCAGGCAGCAGCAGGTCTTACCCATCCAAACATAGTAAATGTATTTGATGTAGGCGATGATGAGGGTGTTTATTATATCGTAATGGAGCTGATCGAGGGAATCACTCTTAAGGAGTATATTTCCAAGAAAGGTAAGCTTTCGGTAAAGGAAGCTACCAGTATTGCCATTCAGGTATCTATGGGACTTGAGGCAGCACACAGCCACGGCATTGTACATCGTGATGTGAAGCCTCAGAATATTATTATTTCCACAGACGGCAAAGTAAAGGTAACAGACTTTGGAATTGCAAGAGCTGCTTCTTCCAATACCATCAGCTCCAATGTTATGGGGTCTGTACATTACAGCTCACCGGAGCAGGTACGAGGCGGCTACAGCGATGAGAAGAGTGATATCTACTCACTTGGTATCACCTTATATGAAATGGTAACAGGACGTGTCCCTTTTGACGGAGATACTACAGTTGCCATTGCAATCAAACATCTTCAGGAAGAGATGGTACCGCCAAGTGTTTATTCCCCGGATCTGCCGTACAGTCTGGAACAGATCATTATGAAATGTACCCAGAAGAGTGTGGATCGCAGATATAATAAGATGGAGGATGTGATCGAGGATCTGAAGCATTCTCTTATTGACCCGCAGGGAGATTTTGTGAAGCTTACATCTGTAGATACAGATGCTAAGACGGTTGTAATTTCTGATGAAGAGCTTGGAGAGATCAAGCATACTCCGAAGCAGACTCTTAAGCCGGATATAGAAACTCTGGAAAAAGAACTGAATGAGACAAACTACGATGATGATGACGATTTCGAGTATGATAATAAGGAAGAGAGCTCGAAAGGCTCCAGAAAGAACCGGGATCGTGAACGAAGCAGAGAGCGGGAAGAGAGAGAAAGACGTATCAAAAAGCAGAAAAGAGGCGTCAGTGTAGCTGGAAGTATTATTGCTTTGATCATAGGTGCCGCAGTTCTGATCGCGGTAATTCTTGTTGTGGGAAAGGCAGCAGGTCTGATCGGAGACAGCAAGGATTCTTCTTTGGATCAGCAGAATCAGCAGGCACAGGTTACCCAGGCTGCTGACGAAGATGATGGTATGGTACCAGTACCTGATCTTATCGGTAAGACAGAGGCTGAGGCACAGGAACTTTGCGCTTCTGTAAATATCGGAATGACCTACAAAGGTGAAGAGGCTTCCACACAGGAAAAAGGCAAGATTTCTTCACAGGATCCTGTACAGGGAACAAAGGTAGCTAAAAATTCAACTGTTAACTATTATTTAAGTAAAGGTTCTGAGTCCGTTACCCTTACAGATATGTTCGGTCAGAATGGCGCTTTGGCGCAGGAAACTCTGGAAAGCCAGGGCTTAACGGTTCAGATCAATAAGATTTACCCGGATGAAAGTCAGTCTTCTATGGTAGACATTGGATGTGTCCTTGATACTGAGCCTGCAGCAGGAACTACTGTCAAGGCAGGCGATACAGTTACTCTTACCATCAGCCGTGGTATTAATTATGGTGACAGTGTACAGGTGCCAGATGTAACCGGAATGGAGAAGAATGATGCAATTGCCAAGCTTGGCAAATTCATTAATATTAATGTGGAAATGCAGATGAGCACAGACGTTGCAGAGGGAACTGTTATCTCTCAGGATCCTATAGGATATACAGATGACAACCCGGTATATGCAGATCCGGATAACGATACGATCACTCTTATTGTAAGCAGTGGAAGTCTGGATACTTCTTCACAGAATACTGAGGATCAGAGTTCCTCTGATACTACTGCAGCAGTAGCAAATGGCGAAGTATGGAAATGTACACAGAAACTGAAGACGCCTATCGGATATAATGGAGGTCTGATCAGACTGGAGCTTGTTCAGAATGTAGGCGGCGCTCCAAAAGCAAGCTCTGTGGTAGAAGGACAGCAGCTTACTTTCCCATATCAGCTGGATATTACAGGTGCACCAGGAGTTGCTGAGGGTACTTTATATCTGTCTGAGCAGCAATCTGATGGAAGCTATCAGGAACTTGGCCATTATCCTCTTACTTTTGAGAAGGTTGAGTAATCCATGCAGGGAAAGATCATTAAAGGAATTGCAGGTTTCTATTATATCTATGCGGAAGACGGCAATATTTACGAATGTAAGGCAAAAGGAATTTTTCGAAAGGATAATTTCAAGCCTCTGGTAGGTGATAATGTGGAGATTACCGTTTTGAATGAGGAGGAGAAGGAAGGCAGTGTAACTTCCATTCTTCCCCGCCGCAATTCGCTTATCCGTCCTGCTGTAGCCAATGTAGATCAGGCGTTTTTGATTTTTGCCATGGAGAATCCAAAGCCTAATTTCCTTCTTCTGGACCGCTTTCTGATCATGATGGAGCAGCAGAAAATTCCCGTGGTTATCTGCTTCAATAAGAAAGATGTGGGAGAGAAGAAAGAAATGGAAAAGCTTTACGAAATATACACTGGATGTGGATATTGTGTAGTGCTTTCCAGTACCTATGAGGGAGAGGGAATGGACGAGATCCGCGAGATACTGAAGGGAAAAACAACAGTAGTTGCAGGACCTTCCGGTGTGGGGAAATCTTCCATTACCAACTGTATGCAGGGTGAAGTGCAGATGGAGACTGGCGAGATCAGCAAAAAACTGAAGCGCGGCAAGCATACCACCAGACATTCCCAGGTAATCCCGGTGGAGAAGAATACTTTCCTGGTGGATACTCCGGGATTTTCTTCTTTGTATCTTACCGATATGAAGGAAGAGGAGCTTCGGGATTACTTCCCGGAATTTGTAATGTATGAGCCGCAATGCCGGTTTCAGGGGTGTATGCACATTCATGAACCGGGCTGTGCAGTGAAGAAAGCTCTGTCTGAAGGTAAAATTAGTCAGCAGCGGTATGACAACTATCTGGCTTTATATGAGGAATTAAAAGAGAAAAGGAGATACTAAAACTATGTATCAGCTATGCCCTTCCATTTTATCAGCGGATTTTAACCGTCTGGGCGAACAGATTAAAATTCTTGAAAACGAAGGAGTTGAATGGCTCCATATTGATGTTATGGATGGAGATTTTGTACCGAGCATTTCCTTTGGTATGCCGGTGATCAAATCCATCCGTAAAGAATCCAAGATGTTTTTTGATGTTCATCTTATGGTGACAGAGCCGGAAAGATACATTCAGGATTTTGTAAATTGTGGTGCGGATTCCATCACCGTTCATGCTGAGGCATGTGAGGATCTGGAACGTACTATAGAGCGTATCAAGGATGCAGGAGTGAAAGTTGGTGTTTCCATCAAGCCTGCAACTCCGGTAAATGATATCAGCCATATGCTTGAGGATGTGGATATGGTTTTGGTAATGACTGTTCAGCCTGGCTTTGGCGGACAGAAATATATGGACGAGTGTACAGAGAAGATTCAGGAACTGAGAGAACTGATCGACAAAGAGAATCTGAATGTGGATATTGAGGTTGACGGTGGAATCAATGAAGGTACCATAGAGACTGTTATGAAAGCTGGTGCCAATATCTTTGTTGCCGGATCCTGGGTATTCGGCGGTGATATTGCCCAGAATGTCCGCCATATTCAGAAACAGATCGAAGAGATTGGTGACAGGATTGAGTGAGAGATAGAATGATAGATACAGTAATCGTAAGCGGGGGCATGATCCAGAAAGATTTTGCCCTCGATTTTATAAGAAAAATAGAAGAAGAGCGAAAAGGAAAGAAGCTGCTTTTGCTGGCGGCTGACAGAGGACTGGATTTCTTTCTGGAAACAGGTCTTGTCCCGGATATTGTGGACGGTGATTTTGACAGTTTATCAGGTGCTGGAAAGGCATATCTGGAGAGTCTTGACCATACAGAAATTGTCAGACTGAATCCTGAAAAGGATGATACAGATACCCAGTCTACTTTAAATCTGGCAATAAGAAGAGGGGCAAAGAATATTCTTATTCTTGGCGCAACTGGTGGAAGACTGGATCATTTTATTGGAAACATGGGACTTTTGGGATATGGCAGACAAAAGGGTGTCAATGTGATCCTGGCAGATGCTCAGAATTACATCTGTCTTGTGGAAAATGGCCATATTATTCGAAAAGACAGTCAATTCGGAAAATATGTTTCCTTTTTCGCAGCCGGTGAAACGGTTGAAGGTCTTACTTTGAAGGGGTTTAAATACCCATTGGATCATTACCGCCTTACTACAGATAACTGCGGCCGCACCGTTAGCAACGAGATTCAGGAAGAAAAGGCCAAGATACTCTACGAAAAAGGCAGTCTTCTTATGATCATGTCCAGAGATTTGAAATAAATGATGTATTACGAAAGAGAAACACTTCATATTCAATTGGAAATATGAGGTGTTTTTTCAAATTTATCAGATTGTCCAGAGCTTTTGTCTTGATGGAAAGAGTTGGGTATGCTAAAATAAAAAGATGTATAGAGAAGACAATATGGGGCCGGAAATATATCATATTTTTATTGTTTGTGGTATAATAGCAAAAGAATGGCGTAAAGAAATGTCAAACGCCCCTAAAAATAAGGAGATATAGGATAAAATGAAATTAGGTATCGTTGGACTTCCAAATGTAGGAAAAAGTACACTTTTTAATTCCCTGACAAAGGCAGGTGCAGAATCTGCGAACTATCCCTTCTGTACCATTGACCCGAATGTGGGAGTTGTTACTGTGCCGGATGAAAGACTTGCACTGCTTGGTGATTTTTATCATTCCAAGAAAGTGACACCGGCTGTTATAGAATTTGTTGACATTGCAGGACTTGTAAAGGGCGCTTCTAAGGGAGAGGGTCTTGGAAATCAGTTCCTTGCAAACATCCGTGAAGTCGATGCAATCGTTCATGTAGTACGCTGCTTTGAGGATACCAATGTAATCCACGTAGATGGAAGCATCGATCCGATCCGTGATATTGAGACTATTAACCTGGAGCTTATTTTCTCTGATCTTGAGATCCTGGAGAGAAGAATTGCAAAGGTTACCAAGACTGCCCGTATGGACAAAGAAGCTGCTAAAGAGCTTGATTTCCTTCAGAAGATCAAGAAATGGCTGGAAGACGGCAAGATGGCAATCACTATGGAACTGGAGAATGAGGATGAGGAAGCATGGATGGGAACATACAATCTGCTCACTCAGAAACCGGTAATTTACGCTGCAAATGTGGCAGAGGACGATCTTGCAAATGATGGTGCTGACAATGCGCATGTACAGGCTGTAAGAAAATATGCTGCGGAGCAGAACAGTGAAATTTTCGTAATCTGTGCTCAGATCGAGGAAGAGATTTCCGAGCTGGATGAGGATGAGAGAAAAATGTTCCTGGAGGATCTTGGACTCAAGGAATCAGGACTTGAGAAGCTGGTTAAGGCAAGTTATCATCTTCTTGGACTTATGAGCTTCCTGACCTCCGGAGAAGATGAGACCAGAGCATGGACCATAAAGATTGGAACCAAGGCTCCGCAGGCTGCAGGTAAGATTCATTCTGATTTTGAACGTGGATTCATTAAAGCTGAGGTAGTAAACTATCAGGATCTTCTTGACTGTGGCTCCTATGCAGGTGCAAGAGAAAAAGGTCTTGTAAGAATGGAAGGTAAGGATTACGTAGTACAGGATGGCGATGTGATCTTATTCCGTTTCAATGTCTGATAAGTAATAGAAACAGAGGGATAGCATAAATGTCAATTCAGTTTCCGAATCTGGGAATAAACCTGGATTATGTGGGGAAATCCATTCAAATATTTGGATTTGAGATTACATTTTTTGGCCTTGTAATAGCTCTGGGAATGCTTCTGGGAATGGGATTTGTGATTCTGGAAGCGAAGCGCTGCGGCGAGAATAAAGACGATTATCTGGAAATGATGATCATATCCCTGCTTCTGGGTGTGGTCGGATCCAGAATGCTTTATGTTTTATGTTCCTGGAATCTTTATAAGGGCAATATTATTGAGATCTTTAATGTGAGAAATGGCGGACTTACATTCTACGGCGGTCTGTTTGGAGGAATGCTGGGAGCTGCCATTTACTGCGGCGTGCGCAGAAAATCTTTTATGCAGATGGCAGATACTGCCAGCATGGGAATCGTTATTGCGCAGATAATAGGAAGGTGGGGAGATTTCTTTAACAGGGAATCTTTCGGTGAGTATACCAACAGCATATTTGCAATGCAGCTCCCTTTATCTGCTGTGCGTTCCAGCGAAGTGACATCTGCAATGAGGGAAAACCTGGAGACAATAGGTGGAACTTCTTATATTCAAGTACATCCGGTTTTCTTATACGAGAGTCTTTGGTGTCTGCTTTTGTTTCTCCTGATGCTTGTGTGGAAGCGCAAAAAACATTTCCACGGAGAAGTATTTCTGAAATATCTGGCAGGATATGGTCTCGGACGATTTTGCATAGAACTTCTTCGAACAGACAAGCTTATGATTCCGGGAACTTCTGTTGGAATTTCCCAGCTGATCTCAGCAGCACTGTTTGTAATCTGTGCTATGATCGCAGTTGTGGAAGAAACCATGGCGAAAAAGAGGGCGGCAAGGCGCAGACGCAGGAGAGAACAGGACTATGAAGCGCAGGAAAGAGCAGCCAGAGAAGCTGAAGCAGAAGAATACAGAGACCGGCTCAGACTGGAGAGAGCTTTTGCAGATGGAGATGCCGCAGGTGTTCCGGAAGTCTATAACGGAACAGCATCTGCTTATGAACATGATTCCGAAGAATCAGAAGAAACTTCGTCTGTGGAAGAAGAGCATCCGGAAGAAGATCCTCAGGATGAAAAGAACACAGAGAAAATCGTGGAAGAGGAAAATTCAGTTGCTGAGGATTTCTATGAGAAGGACTCAGAGAAAGATACAGAAGAAATTTCTGAGGAGGAAGCTTTGCCAGAAGCTTCCGGTACAGAAAATTATGTGGAAGAAAATGCCGGGATTTCTGAAGAAGAAACTGTTGCTGCGAAGGGTCCGACAGCTTCAGAAGAAGATGAATGGTTGTATAGCCAGCCGCGCAGATTTGCGAAAAAACCTGCCCATGAGCAGGAAGATTGATCATATGATTGTCAGATACCTGAATCTGGACTAAACAAAACGTCATTTTGGTGGGAGCGAATCCCACTGAAGTGGCGTTTTTTTGTGTGTAATAGGTAATTTCGCTGGAATTTCCGGCAATATAAAAAGTCCTGCAGGGCAGGATTTATTTGTATATAAAAATTTTTTGACTGCATTTTCGCTGTTTGTAAGGACTTTGTAACAGAATTATGTAATAGATTTCATAATTTCCCACTTGTAATTTAGGGGCAAATGGGTTAGAATGGGTTCATAAGTGGTAGGAAGTGGAGAAAAGTGGTGACAAATGGGGACGAAGTGGCAGAACTTCCATTTGTTTCCCGTCATGAGATACGAGGGGGAGACTCGTATTTCACGAGAGTAGGTGAGTTTTTATGTTCATGGGCGAGTACAATCACACAATCGACGCGAAGGGGCGTTTGATCATCCCGGCGAAATTTCGGGAACCTTTAGGTGAGGAATTTGTTCTTACCAGAGGACTTGATGGTTGTCTTTATATTTATCCTATGGATGAATGGGAAGCCTTTGAAGAGAAACTCCGTGCATTACCACTTACAAATAAAGACGCTAGAGCCTTTTCGCGCTTCTTTGTTGCAGGTGCAACAACATGTGAACTGGACAAGCAGGGGAGAATTCTCGTACCACAGACGTTACGTGAGTTCGCTGGTCTGGAGAAAGATGTTATTCTGGCTGGAAACTTAAGCAGAGTAGAAGTCTGGAGCAAGGAGAAATGGAGCGAGAATTGCAATTATGACGATATGGACAGCATTGCTGCCGACATGGAGAACATGGGAATCGTCATCTGAGCATAAAATAAGCGAGAAATCCAACAGGAGACGGAAATGGAATTTAAACACAAATCTGTATTACTGGACGAGACCGTTGGCGGGCTGAATATTAAGCCGGATGGAATCTATGTGGATGGCACTTTGGGCGGCGCAGGACATGCCATTGAGGTATGCAGGAAACTTTCTGCCAAGGGGAGATTTATTGGTATAGATCAAGACCAGGATGCGATAATTGCTGCGAGTGAACGGCTTGCCGCCTTTGACCAGGTGACAATCATTCGCAGCAATTATTGTTACATGGTACAGGAGCTTGCCGCAAGGGGAATTCACAAGGTTGATGGTATTGTTCTGGATTTGGGAGTATCCTCCTATCAGCTGGACAATGAGGAACGTGGATTTACCTATCGGGTAGATGCACCTCTTGACATGCGCATGGATCAGAGACAGACACAGACTGCCAGTGACATTGTTAACGGTTATGAAGAAAGAGAACTGTATCGCATTATCCGCGATTACGGTGAAGATAAATTTGCGAAAAATATCGCGAAACATATAGTAGCAGCAAGACAGCAGAGCCCCATTATGACAACGGGCCAGCTTACACAGATCATCCGGGAATCCATACCTATGAAGATACAGGCAGCAGGAGGTCATCCGGCTAAGCGTACGTTCCAAGCAATCAGAATTGAGCTGAATAAGGAACTGGATGTTCTTCGTGATTCACTTGATGGGATGATCGATCTTCTGGATGATGGCGGAAGGCTTTGCATTATTACGTTCCATTCACTGGAAGACAGAATTGTAAAAACAATTTTTCGAAAAAATGAGAACCCGTGTACCTGTCCACCGGATTTTCCGGTATGTGTGTGCGGAAAGAAATCCAAGGGGAGAGTTATCACAAGGAAGCCAATTCTTCCAAGTGATGAAGAAATGGAAGAAAACCCGCGTTCTAAGAGTGCTAAGCTTAGAATTTTTGAAAAAAAAGTTTAAAAGAAGGGTAAAAAATGGCGGAGACAGGCAGACATACAAATACTGTGTCAGGTAAAAGACGTCCACAAAATGTGTATGTTGATGGCAACACTGTCCGAAAAGTCCAGGAAGTTCCTGAGCGGAGAGAGTACCGTCAGCCAGAGCATTCTGTTCGTAAAAATAAGGCAAAACCAGAGCAGACCACACCAGAGCAGCAGGTCCGGGGGAACAAGCCGCTTAGTAAGGCAGCCAGGAGAAACCGTGCGAAAGCCAATAATATGAACCGTAATTTTGCCATATTTCTGGCAGCACTTGGTATCCTTATTGTGTTTTGCAGTATTAATTATCTGAAACTGAAAACAGAATGCACCAGTAAAAGAAGCCAGCTGGCCACGCTCGAATCCCAACTGGCCGAGCTGAAAGAAGACAACGATGCATATGAGAGCCAGGTGACTTCAAGTGTTGACCTTGAAAGAATCCGGAAAATCGCCATCGGACGTCTGGGCATGAAATATCCAAGCAACCAGCAGACAGAAACCTATGCGACTGAAGGCGGCAGCTACGTAAGACAGTATCAGGACGTGACCGGGAAGTAATGGGAATGAAGGCAGGTGTTTGATTGACTACTCTGAGAAGAAAAACAAAAAGAAAACCTATAAAAAAAATAAATCACAGTATGAAAAAAAAGCTGTCAATACTGCTCTTTTGCGTATTGGGAGCTTTAATCGTTTTATTGGGAGTTATCACTTATATTAATTTTCAAAGTGGTGACAAGTATAAGAAACAGGTGCTGAGTCAGGCTCAGCAAAAATACCAGAATCGCACAATGCCAGCGAAACGAGGGACAATCTATGATCGAAATGGCAACATTCTGGCAACGAGCAACAAGGTGTATAATGTTGTACTGGACTGTAAAGCTGTAAATTCAGATGAGGATTATCTGGATCCTACGGTGAATGCTCTGGTTACCATATTTGGCCTTGATGAAGGAGAACTCCGTACCAGGCTTACTTCTGATAAGACCAGGGAGAGTCAGTATCAGATCGTGAAAAAGCAGGTATCCATGGATGATAAGAAAGCATTCGAGGATTACTGCAGCATACCAGATGATACGGAAATGACCAGGGAAGAAATTCAGGAGAAAAACAATATCCAGGGTGTATGGTTTGAAGAAGATTATCTGAGAGTCTATCCATATAATGAGCTGGCCTGTGATACGCTGGGATTTACTTTTTCCCGAGATACTGCGGACTATGGAATTGAGGGCTACTACAATAGCAGCCTGACAGGAATTGATGGCCGACAGTACGGATATTTCAGTGATGATTCTAACGTGGAGCAAACCATTATCGAAGCTTCTGACGGAAACAGTCTGGAGCTTAGCCTCGATCTTGGAACACAGCAGATTGTGGAAAAATGGGTAAATGCCTTTAAGGAATCTACTGGCGCCAAAAATATAGGAGTGATCGTGGAAGACCCTTCAAGTGGTGAAATCCTTGCCATGGATGGGGGCGACCGATATGATCTTAATGATCCACGTAATCTGTCTTCCTTATATTCAGCAGATGAGATTGCTGCTATGAATGACAGTGAGACCATGGATGCTCTAAGCGCCATGTGGAATAACTTTTGTGTAACCGACATTTACGAACCTGGTTCTGTTGTGAAGCCCATTGTTATGGCAGCTGCTCTGGAACAGGGAAAAATATCCACCAGTGATACCTTCTATTGTGATGGTTACCAGAATTTTGGTGTGCCAGGAAATATGACCACCATCAAATGTGCAAATATTTACGGACACGGAATGGAAACCCTTGCGGAAGTAATCGCAAATTCCTGTAACGATGCCATGATGCAGATTGGTGCAAAGATGGGAGTTGAAAATTTTCTGAAAGCACAGAGTACTTTCAATTTCGGAAGCCGGACAGGAATCGATCTTCCAAATGAGGGATATGGTATTATGCATACTGTTGATACCATGCATGAGACAGAGCTTGCGTGTTCTGCATTTGGTCAGGGATTCAGCTGTACTATGATCCAGGAAATCAATGCAATGTGTTCGGTTATCAATGGCGGCTACTATTATCAGCCACATCTTGTGACAAAAGTCAAAGATGCCAGCGGTGCAACTGTGAAGACAATCAGCCCGCTTCTTCAGAAGCAGACCATTTCTTCCAGCATTTCCGCTGATATCAGAAGCTATATGCAGGCCAGTGTAGAGCAGGGTACCAGTATGACGTCAAAGGTACAGGGTTACAGCTCAGGCGGTAAAACAGGAACTGCGGAGAAATTCCCCCGTGGAAACGGTAAATACGTGGTTTCCTTTATCGGATTTGCCCCGGTTGATGACCCGCAGGTTCTGATCTATGTGGTAATTGACGAGCCAAATGTAGAGGATCAGGCCAGCAGTATTTATCCACAGTATGTGGCACAGGCAATTCTTTCCGAGCTTCTGCCATACATGAATATTCAGCCCGATCAGTCTACAGACGGAACTGTTCCGGAGACAGAGCTTTGGGAGAAATTTAATGGTCATGTAAATACTATATCTGACAGTCAGATTGATGAAAATGGAAATCTGGTGGATGAAGAGGGCAACCTCATTGACTGGGATGGCAATCGGATTGACGAAAATGGTTACCTGCTGAATAGTGACGGAAGTTATCAGATCAATGCAAACGGAGAGTATATAAAATCTGCTAACCTTGATGGAATCAGCGATTCCTACACTGGTTCAGCCGGGGAAACTCTGCCGGAGGCTGTTTCTGATACCAATGTTCCGGGACCTCCGGAAGATAACACGGATCCCATTGAGGATAACAATATGGAGAGTGAAGGCCTGACTAACGAGGAAGCCGGACTGGATTAGAAATACTGTCCATAGGTGGCATAGTATTGGCAGGAAATAAAAAAACAGACTGTTCACCATAATACAACACATACCTCCATCTGAAATTATCATATATTAGTTATGATGATTTCAGATGGGGATTTTTTTATGAAAAAAACTATGACCTTTCACAGGAAAAAAATATGGATGGTTTTTCTTGTATGTGCACTTATGCTTCTGGGACTTGTGGGAAGGCTTGTTTACCTGATGGGGGTTCGGTCGGATTACTATTACCAGAAAGCAGAAGAACTTCATGAAAGAGAACGAGTCATTAAGGCTGCAAGAGGACAGATACTGGATGCAAAAGGGAGGATTCTGGCAGATAATAAAACTGTATGTACTATTTCCGTTATTCACAGTCAGATTAAGGAACCACAGAAGGTTATTGAGGTCTTGTCAAAAGAGTTGGAAATAGATACTGACACAGTGCGTAAAAAAGTTGAAAAAATATCTTCAATTGAACGAATTAAGACAAATGTGGAAAAATCTGTGGGAGATGTGATACGTGGGTATGAACTGGATGGTGTGAAAGTGGATGAGGATTATAAGCGGTATTATCCTTACGGATCTCTGGCTTCCAAGGTTCTGGGATTTACAGGCGGTGACAATCAGGGGATAATTGGCCTGGAAGTGAAATATGAGGAAATTTTAAAGGGACAGGCGGGAAAAATCCTGACCACAACAGATGCCAGAGGCGTGGAAATCGACCAGATCGGAGAAAGCAGGGAAGATCCGGTGGCAGGGGAAAACCTGAAAATCAGTCTGGATGTGGATCTGCAGCAGTATGCTCAGCAGGCGGCCCTGAAAGTAATGGAAGAAAAACAGGCTGCGCGTGTTTCCATACTTCTTATGAATCCGCAGAACGGAGAAATTTATGTATGTGTTAATGTGCCGGAATTTGATCTGAACGATCCTTTTATATTGAATACGGACGTGGACACTTCAGGACTGAATGAACAGGAAAAACAGGATCTTCTGAACCAGATGTGGAGAAATCCCTGCCTGAACGATACATATGAGCCCGGTTCTACCTTTAAGATCATTACCATGTCTGCTGGTCTGGAGGCTGGCGTGGTTTCCGTAAATGACAGATTTTTCTGTCCCGGGTATAAGCTGGTGGATGACAGGCGGATTCACTGTGCAAGGAGAACAGGACACGGTTCCCAGAGCTTTGTGGAAGGTGCCCAGAATTCCTGCAATCCGGTTTTTATTGAAGTGGGTCTGAGACTTGGGGTGGAAAACTATTATCATTATTTCAAGGAGTTTGGACTTTTGAAGAAGACAGGTGTAGATCTGCCGGGAGAGGCTGGAACGATCATGCATAAAATGGAAAATATGGGGAATGTGGAGCTGGCAACAGTTGCTTTTGGCCAGTCTTTTCAGATTACGCCAATTCAGCTGGCGACCACAGTCAGTTCTCTGATCAATGGGGGGAGGCGGATCACACCTCATTTTGGGGTATCCGTTCTGAGCTCAGATGGCACCAGCGGAAGAAAGCTGGAATATCCGGTGGAAACGGGGATTATTTCGGAAAAAACATCAGAGACAGTAAGAGGAATTCTGGAGAAAGTAGTGTCAGAAGGTTCCGGAAGAAATGCCCGGATCGAGGGATGCACAGTAGGGGGCAAGACGGCTACTTCCCAGACTTTGCCAAGAAGTGCCAACCGGTATATTTCTTCCTTTCTTGGTTTTATGCCTGCGGAAGATCCACAGATCCTGGGGCTTTGCATTATACATGACCCGCAGGGCGTGTATTACGGAGGAACCATTGCGGCACCTGTGATAAAGAATATTTTTGAGGCGGTGCTAGAGCGTGTTTGAAAAATCATTCCCGCAATCTGCACGCCCCACTTT
>OGUL01001028.1_pt1 | contig 26093 bp, 34 predicted proteins | sample 1553651 | NCBI WGS metagenome assembly OGUL01 (sample SAMEA2580048, study PRJEB22360) | human gut metagenome | biome: human gut; feature: human-associated habitat; material: faeces | place: Denmark | collected 2008/2010
AAATGTATGAGTTCATTAATGCTAAAAATGATGAAAACCAACTCGAAGAATTTTACGACCTGGTACAAGCCTCTTTGAATTTGCTCCAAATTAGAAATTTTACACTAAAAGAAATTCGAGAGGCAGAGCAAAAGCATATAGAAAAACTAAGAAAGAGAGGTTGGAATGTATGACAGCTAAAGAATATTTAAATCAAATAAAAGATTTAGAAGTTAGGATAAAGAATAAAAATAGAGACTTAGAACAACTTAAAGAATTGGCTATTTCCATTGGAGGATTTAATTATAAAGAAAGAGTTCAAACCTCAAAAGAAACTGGAGATATGATAGGAGAAAGCATTGCAAGAGTTATAGACTTAGAAAGTGAAATAAGCAAAGATATAATAAAGCTTATGGAAGTTAAACAGAAAATCTCTAACTCCATAGATAAAATTAAAAAAACTGAATGCTATGAGGTCTTATATCAAAGATATATATTATGTAAAAGATTCGAGGAGATAGCTGTTGATATGAAATATGATATAAGACAAATACACAGATTTCATGGACAAGCTTTAAAAGAAATTGAAGATGTCATAGAATGTCATAGAATGTCACACTAATATTTATTAAAATAATATTGTGAGTTAATAAAAGTTTTTAGTTTTTATAATTATTCTCCCCTTATAATTTAAGATGTAAACACTGGCACTGTAAAAGGTGCCAACATGCGGATATGGTGAATTGGTATCATACCTAACAGGGTTAGGAGTAACAAGTTCGATTCTTGTTGTCGGCACCACTCAAAATTAATTTTTTAAGAACTCTAGTGATAGGGTTCTTTTTTGATGTCAATAAGCCAGTAGCAAAAAATAGGAAGGAGGGAATCCTTCTTAACACAATAGTATAATCCTACTGGCTTTAATTTTATGAAAGTGAGGTGGCATTATGGCAAAAACTCAAATGTTAATAAATAAAGTATCTAAGGCATTAAAAGCAAAAGGCTTAATGCCACTAATTAACCATGAACAATTCTATAATGATGAAGGTAAAGCAATAACTAAGTATATAGTGCATTATGGAACTCCAAGAGGGAAAAATAATGATGTTGTAGCAACTGTTTATGGGAAAATTGCTTTATTACAAGTTCTTATAGAAATATTAAAGGAAGGTGGAGCAGATGGATAAGAAGCTTACACCTAAACAAAAGGCATTTGCAGATTATTATATTGAAACTGGTAATGCAACAGAAGCAGCTATAAGAGCAGGATATAGTAAAAAGACAGCAAGGGTAATAGGGCAAGAAAACCTTACAAAACCTGCTATAAAACAATATATAGATAAGCGTAACAAAGTTATTGAAAGTGAGAGAATTGCTTCAATAACAGAAGTAAAAGAATATTGGACTAGAGTTATGAGGGGCGAAGAAAAAGACCAATTCGGGTTGGATGCTTCACTGCAAGATAGAAATAAAGCTGCTGAAAATTTAGCTAAAAGCTATGGAATGTTCATAAATAAAATTGAAGCAAATGTGGATGCAACAGTAAATTCAACGTCTAAACTTGATAGTATTTTAAAAGAGTTAGGTGAGGGTGATGAGTGATGAATATAAATTATCTCCAAAATATAAAGCTTTTTTAAAACATAATGCTCCAGTAGAATTCTTAGAAGGAACAACAGCAGCAGGAAAAACAACAGTTGGAATAGTTAAGTTTATGCTAAAGGTTGCAGCTTCTAAAAAGAAAATGCACATTATAGCCTCAAAAACAACAGGAGTTGCAGAAAAAAATATAATTCAAAAAGAGTATGGACTGCTTGATGTGTTTGGAGAATTGGTTAAATACAATGGCAATGGTGATAAAGATAATAAAATTCCACACATAAAATATCAAACCTCTTCAGGAGAAAAAACAATCTATATTTTAGGTTACGATAACAAGGATAAGTGGAAAATGGCTTTAGGTTCTCAATTTGGTTGTGTAATGATTGATGAAATCAATACAGCTGATATTGAGTTTGTAAGAGAGATAAGCACAAGAAATGATTATCTTATGGGTACGCTCAACCCAGATGACCCCAATTTACCAATCTACAATGAATTTATCAATTGCAGCAGACCTTTAGAAAAATATAAAGATGATGTACCAGGAGAAATATTAGATGACCTTCTTAAATGTGAAGAGAAGCCTAATTGGACTTACTGGTTCTTTTCTTTTTACGATAATGCTTCGTTGAGCGAAGATGATATTGAGAAAAAGAAGTTAAGTGCTCCAAAAGGAACTAAACTTTATAAGAACAAAATCTTAGGTCTAAGAGGTAGAGCCACAGGCCTTATTTTTGGCATTTTCAATAGAAAAGTACATTTAGTAAATAAAGACAAAGCTAAAGAACTTATAAGAAATAGGAATAATAAAGAGCAAACAGAATGGCTTGAGATATTCACAAGTGGCTTAGATACTTCTTATTCATCAAATAGTGAAGATACTATTGCTATGAGTTTTGGAGGAATAACTAATAAAGGCAGCTATTATTTGTTAGATGAAAGAACTTATAATAATAAAAACTTAGATATTCCCATAGCTCCATCTGATACTGCAAGAAACTATTATGATTTCTTAGAAAGAAACAGAAAGGAATGGGGTTTTGCAAAAGATGTATTCATAGATAGTGCAGATAGTGCAACCATCACAGAACTAAACAAATTCAAAAGGGAGCATGGAGCTATATATAACTTTATTCCAGCATGGAAAAAGACAGTCATAGTTGACAGAATTATCCTTCAAAATGGCTGGATGAACTGGAATGAAGAAAAGAATATAGAACCATGTTATTTCATTTTGGAGCATTGCAAAAGCTATATTCAAGAACTTGAGAGTTACAGTTGGTTGGAAGATAAGGACAACACTCCAGAAGATAAGAACGACCACATGATTAACTCAGTCCAATATAGCTGGTTACCATACAAAACTAAGATAAAGAGGTGTGAAGAATGTTTGAGAAAATAAAACAGGGGGTGAGAAATATGCTAAGAAGTTTTTTACAAATACAAGAAGCTCAACCAACTAATTTTACTATACATGAATTAATGGATTATGAAGGAAATGCTTTTAAAAATAACATTTGGTATAGAGGAGATTCTTATGAGTTGGACCAACTATATAAGCAAATTCCTAATATTAATTGCAGCTTTTGGGGTTCAGTTCCTACTCCTGGAATGGAAATAATCAAAAAACATACAGGACTTCCAAAGATAATAGTTAATACTCTTGCTTCAATAGTTCTTTCAGATTTGAACAACATAGAATTTGAAAATGTTGAAAAGAATGACCTTTGGGAGAAAATTGTAAAAGAGAATAAGTTGTATAAGCAACTAGAAAGAGCCACTAAGAAAACCCTTGTAGTTGGAGATGGAGCTTTCAAGATTAGCTTTGACCCTCAAATATCTAAGCTTCCTATAATAGAATTTTATTCAGGAGAAAACATCGACATTAACTATGACAGAGGAAGAATAAAAGAAATAGTGTTTCATGTGCAATATACAGTTAATAGAGCAGTATATATATTACATGAAACATATGGCTTTGGATATGTTATGTATAAGCTATATAAGGGCAATAGTGAAGTGCCTTTGAACAGTATTCCTCAAACAGCTAATTTAGTTAATATAACATTTGATAAAAGTTTTTGTATGGCAGTCCCTTATATTATCTTTGAATCTGACAAATGGGAAGGTAGAGGACAAAGCATATTTGATGGGAAAATAGATAGTTTTGACAGTTTAGATGAAGCGTGGAGCCAATGGGTGGATGCACTTAGGGCAGGAAGAGCAAAGACTTATGTTCCAGAGTGTTTGCTTCCTAGGGATTATAGCACCGGAGAAATATTGAAGCCTAATTATTTTGATAATAGGTACATCAAGACAGATAGTCCTAACATGGAAAATGCAACTTTTCAAATTGATACAGAACAACCAGTTATCCCTACGGAAAATTATATTCAAACATATATAACTGCTTTAGATTTGTGCTTACAAGGACTAATAAGTCCCTCTACATTAGGCATAGACACAAAGAAATTAGATAATGCAGAGGCACAAAGAGAGAAAGAAAAGACTACTCTATATACTAGAAATGCTATTATAGAGGCTATTTCTGAAATGCTTCCAAGGTTGGTTGATGTAATATTCAAAGCATACAATACATGGCTCAATAAACCTATAGAAAATACTGAAATAGCAGTTTCATTTGGAGAATATGCTAATCCAAGTTTTGAAGCAGTAGTTGAAACTCTTAGCAATCCAAATACTCCAATGAGTATTGAAGCTAAAGTTGAAGAAATGTGGGGAGATACAAAAGATGATGAATGGAAAGCTAATGAGGTGAGGCTTATTAAGGAACAATTAGGAATTTCTATAGTAGATGAACCAGCAACGCAAATTGATGGATTAGAGATGTAAGGAAGTGAAGCAAAATGCCATTAAGTCCATATGATATAAGTTCAATATATGCTGAAATGGAAATAGACCTTGCAAAATCCATGAAAAGAAATTTAAAAGGCCATGAAATTGAAGAAATAAAGGAAGGCTTTAAGTGGGAGCAATGGCAAAAAGCTAAGCTTAGAGATATAAAGAAGTTCCAAAAAAGAAACAAAAAAATAATAAAAAAGTATCAAAAATTAATAGATGGTGAAGTTGAAACACTTTTTGATAATACCTATAAGTCCTCTAGTGAAAAATCAGAGAGTCTTTTCACTAGATTGAAAGGAAAGATAAAAGGAATATTCAGCAGAGAGCCACAAGAAGAGGACTTTTTTAAAGCTAATGAGGATAAAGTTTTCAACCTCATAAAATCTGTAAAAGGAGACCTACACAATGCAAATAGTGCAGCATTAAGGCAAATGGATGATGTATATAGAAAAACATTATTCAAAGCTAATATGTATGTTGCAAATGGAGCTTCCACAGTCAACCAAGCAGTAGATATGGCAACCAAGGATTTTCTTTCACAAGGAATTAGATGTATAGAGTATAAAAATGGTAGAAGAGTTGATATTGCAAGTTACTCAGAAATGGCAATAAGAACTGCTAATCAAAGAGTTACTCTTATGGCAGATGGAGCAGTAAGAGATAAACATGGTATTCATACAGTTTTAGCACCAGCACATGGCAATACTTGTCCTTTATGTTTAGTGTGGCAAGGGAAAGTTCTTATAGATGATGTGTATTCTTCTGGAAAAGCAAGAGAAGGGAAATATCCTCTTCTTAGTACAGCAATGAAAGAAGGCTTTTTACATCCAAATTGTCGCCATCATCCTGCTACTTTTATTCCTGGAATAAATTCAATGCCTAAAGAACAAACAGAAGAGGAAAAACAAGAAGCTTTAAACAAATATAATGCAGAGCAAAAGCAAAGGTATTATGAAAGAAAAATAAGAAAATATAAAAGACTTGAAGCAGGTTCTTGTGATGAAAGAAATTCAGAGAAATATAAGCAAAAAGTATCAGAATACCAATTGGAACTTCAAAAACATTTGAGTGAAAATAAGTTTTTAAGGAGAGATACTTGGAGAGAAAAATTAAGAGACCATAGTTTAAGCAAAAATACTATTCCTGCTTATTTGAGAATTAAGAATAAAGAAAGGATTAGTAAAAGTGACTTAGAGATAATTGAGAAAGATTTGAACAAATTGCCAGCAAAACATAAAGAAACTCTTGAGGAATATATTAGTGAAATAGAAGTTGGGGGTTTTGAAAATTCAGGATATGATAGGAAAACAAGAAGAGTAAGATTAATCAACGACTTAGAAGAAGGAGAAATCATTCATGAATTGGGGCATGCTTTAGAAACTAAGTTCGATTTATATAACAATGAAAAATATAAGAAATTATTATATAATGTAGTGAAAAACAAAGGGTATGGTGATATAATTTATGACAACGAAACATTTACAACCCCTATAACTAGATTACAAGCTGATAGATTTGTAAGTGAATATCAAGGTAGACTATATGAAGAAGTTGAAATATTTAGTGATGATGGTGGCATAAATCCCAAATCACTTGGTGAGTATTTTAGTGAAGGATATAGAGAATTTATTGAAAATCCTGAAAAATTAATGAAAAAAGATAGTGATTTATACAATTTTATTAAGGAGTTGATTTAATTATATGAAGATAAAAGAAGAATTTATGAAAATAGATAATATGAAGGATCTTTTAAGCTTCATTCATAAACATTCTGATACAAAACTTGACAAAGAAATGATAAAACATTTCAATGATATTCATTTAAAAAATTCATCAATTCCTAAGGAAAAAAATGTACATTATGATATTAGAAAAAAGAGAGAGTAGCACTTGTTCAATAGAGTAGGTGCTATTTTTATATCAAAAAGGAGGAATAAGAGCTATGGATAGAGATAATTATTGTAAAATAGAATGAATGAGGTAATGGCAGAATATTTTACCATTAGAAATAAAGATAGTGAGTTTATTAAATTCATTGGCAATCATATAAGGGAGATGATGGATAAATGATGAGATATAAAACAGAGAGAGAAATGCAGATGGATAATATTGAAAAAGAAATATCTAAGTATATTGAATATGATAAATATCATGATTTATCTACTTCAAAGTTAAAGAAGAATGCACCAAAAGAAATAATATATAAGTTTGAGCAATGGCAAAAGCTTTTTAAAGAACAGGAAAAAGAAGATTCAATTTTTAAATAAGAAGCACTTAAAAAGCTATCTAAAAGCTTGGACAAAATAGCAGAGAACTTCAAATCTCTATTGAGAGAAGTTTTTATGATAGTTAATATTGATTTTGAAATAAAAAGGTTGTAATAGGCTAAAGCCAAGCAAGGAAATAAAGCCTAGAGCAGTACCTTTTGTTTATAGAAAAATTGCTATGAAATGTAGGAGCAATTGCTAGGAGGAATGAAAATGGCAAAAATAAAATTAATAAGGCAACCAACAGTTGCAAATCAACAGATGAGTTATGAATTTGATACACTTGGGTTTGTGTTTCTGGTTAAGAACTTTACAGATGACAGTGTTTTAATATGGCTTGATGATAACTGTTCTGATGAAGAAAAAATTCTTATAGAAGCAAATGGATTTCAAGAAATAGAAGTAAATAGAGGAAATAGGTCTGTTATAAATGGAAGTAAAGTCGTGAACATTATGCCAAGTGAAACTAACTCCATTGGCGTGGAGGTGCAAATGTGTGAATACTAGGCAAATACCAGGAAGAGATAAAATAGGAAGTCTTGCACCAGGTAAATACAAAACATTTGAAGGTACAGAAATAGCAGTAGAAAACTGTTTAAAAGCTAAAGTGAAAGATTTAGTTGTTGAAGGAAAAACAATACAAGACACAGAGGATTTAAGCAATATAGAAAGCGTGGCAGAAAGAGAAGAAAATTTGGTCAATATAGCTACTGTTTATGAAAGCATGTTAGAAAGTGGTACAATAGGCAGTTTATTTAATCCTAAATCTAATTCTGCATACGATGTATATAAAATGGAAATACAACCTAATACAGAATATCTATTTAATTTAGTCGGGTATGGTCAAACACCTTGGGTCAGAATTTTAGACAAAAATAATATAACTGTTAAGGCACAAAACTTACCATCTACAGGGCTTAACTATATTTGGTCTTTAAAAACAGAAAGTAATTTTTACTATTTAGTTTTTAATAAGCCCAAAACCTCTACTGGAGAATTTAAAATTTATAAAGAACAAAATCCATATCCTCTAAAATTAAAGATAAACGAGGAAAATAATTATATAAATCTCCCTATCCCTCTAAGGTCATTGCCAAACGGAGTAGCTGACACTATTGAAGGGAATAAGCTAGTGCAGAGAGTGGGAAGGGTTGTGCTTGATGGAAATGAGGACTGGAAATTACAATCTTGTAATGTAAAAGGAAATGGAATATTAAATATTTTTTTCATAATTCAAGATTTAATAATAAAACTTAAGGAAAAACAATTTATTATATGCGATAAGTATATTCAACAGAAAACTCCAATTGCAGATACTACAAATGAAGGTGTTTTAGTTAATGAGGAGAAAAGATTATATTTAAGGCTATTTACAAGTAAAGCAACAACAGTTGAGAAAGCTAAAGAATATATTAAAGGCAACCCATTTGTAGTTTACTATGAACTAGCAGAACCAATTATCCATGACCTAAGAATTCCACCAATACAAACAGTAAAGGGAACAAACATAATAACAACAGACAATAACATAAAACCAAAATTAAGTATGAAAGTGAAGGTGAAGTAAAATGTATGGAAAAATAACAGAAGCAGGAGTATTTTTAAGTGCTACAGAAAAATTAGATGAAACATTCAAGCCTGTAATAAAAGAACTTCCTCAAAATGCTTTTAATGTAGAATTTAAAGATAGAGCAGATAGAGGAGATTATATAGCTGAAATATGGATAGATAAAACTATTGTAGATAATAATACAAATGAAAGACTTAGTGCTCTTGAAGAAAGACAAAGTAAATCAGAGGAAAAACAAAGTGTTACAGATGGGGCAATAGAAGAATTAGCAAGTTTAATGAGTGAGGTGGTTAGCAATGGTTAGGTTCTTTGTAATGAGGATACATGAAGGAGAAATGACAATAGAAAATGTTCCTCCTTATTGGAGAGAGAAAGTTAAGAAGGAATTGGAAGAGTCTTAGAAATAAGGCTTTTTATTTTGCTCCAAAACTCTTATGAGGATAAACTATGAGGAATAAGCCGACAGGCTATAAATGGAGGAAATTATGTTTATAAATAACTGTAATTTAAGAAAAAGATTAGGTATGTCTAAGTTAATGGAAGCTAACATAGGTGATGGTAATGTTGGAGCAGGAACTGGAGAAGGACAACAAGCTCAAGCACCAATTGACTATGATAAGTTAGCTGAAATCATTAATAAGGGTACTCAAAGTAAGGAAAATGCTATTTTAAAATCCTATTTTGAACAACAAGGAATGTCACAAGAGGATATAACTCAAGCTATTAAGGATTTTAAGACAAATAAGCAAGCAAAAGCTCAACAAGAAGTAGATAATTTAAGTAATTTGCAAAAAGAGAATGAACAATTAAAGGCTCAAATTTTACAAGACAAAGTAAATAATATTGCTAATCAACAAGCCTTAAAGCTAGGTTTGGAAGCTAATGTAATACCTTACGTAACTAAATTAGCAAACCTTAGCAAAGTTGCAAATGATAAAGGAGAAATTGATGAAAAGCTAATAAGTGAAGCTTTAAATAAGGTTTTAACTGATATTCCAAATCTTAAGCCTTCAGCCCAACAACAAAATGGATTTACACAAGTTGGTGCTTCAGGTGGAGGAACACAAACAAATGCAACCAATGAACAATTATCTAAGATATTTGGAAATAAATAAGATAGGAGATGATGAACATGGCAGTATATAGCTATGCAGAACAATTTGAAAGAGAATTACAACAAAAGTATTCAAGAGAATTAGTTTCATATGACCTAACTAATTCTAATCCAGGGATTAAATTTATTAATGCTCAAACTATAAAACTACCTAGATTAACCCTAAGTGGATATAAAGACCATAGCAGAACTTCAATGGGATTTAATGCTGGTACAATATCAAATGATTGGGAGCCAAAGAAATTAATGCATGACAGAGATATTGAATTTGCTTTAGACCCAATGGATATTGATGAAACAAACTTAGTATTAGAGGTTGCAAATATTCAGAATGTATTTGAGGAAGAACAAGCAATACCTGAAAAGGACAGCTACAGATTTTCAAAGCTTTACGCTGAAGCTAAAACATATGCTTCAAAAGGTGCAGTAATAGATAATACTGTTTTAACTGCTGCAACTATATTAGATTGGTTTGATACTCAAATGGAAAAGATGGATGATAATGCAGTTCCAAGTGAAGGAAGAATTTTATATGTTACTCCAGCAGTGAATAAATTAATCAAAAATGCTCAACAAATTCAAAGAACAATTGATGTTAATTCTAATAATGGAAATATAGATAGAAGAGTTTATTCACTAGATGATGTAAAAATTATTAAAGTACCTAGTGCAAGATTTAAGACTAAGTATGATTTTACTGATGGATGTGTACCTGCTTCAAGTGCAAAACAAATCAATATGATATTGATACATCCTTCTTGTGTAGTATCAAGAGATAAGTATGCTTACATGAAGCTATTCACTCCTGGTACTGATTCAAGAACTGCTGATAAGTATGTATATCAAAATAGATATTATACAGATACATTCTTAATAGAAAATAAAGCTTGTGGTATTGCAATTAATGCCGAATCTGAAAGCTAGGAGGGATAAACATGAAAGCAGTAAAAGGAAATAAAGAATATACAATTTCTGATACTGAAAAAAGAATTTATATAGCTCAAGGGTATGACATTATCAATGATGATGGAGAAATAATTTCATATGGAGCAGGTAAAACTGTTTCATATGAAAAATATGTTGAATTAGAAAAGGAAAACTTGGAATTAAAAAAAGAAATTGAACTCTTAAAGAGTGAACCTCCAGTTGAAAATGAAGGTGTAAAAACTACATCAAGGGCTAAAAAGTAGGTGGTAGAATGTATACATCTTATGTAGCAGTAGAAGAATATAAGAAAAACTATAGTGACATTCCAGATGAAAATATAGAAAAAAGCCTTAAAAAGGCTAGTAGACACATAGATACACTTACATTTAATAGAATACAAGGGATTGGATTTGATAATCTTACAGAATTTCAAAAAGAAATAATTAAAGAAGTATGCTGTGAATTAGCAAACTTTGAGTATGAAAATGAAGATGTTATAACAAGTGTATTAAACTCTTATTCTATTAATGGTGTATCTATGAGCTTTGGTGATAGTTGGAATATTAAAGTTCTTAAAGGAGTTGCTATTCCAACAGAGCTTTATGAAACCTTAAGTCAAACTGGTTTATGTACATTAAGTTTTAGGAGGTACTAGCATGAAATATCCAAGTTTAGTTAATTCAAAATTTTGCAAAACCCCTATACACATAGTTATAAATCAAGAAGGAATGTCAGAAGATGGAGAGCCTTTGAAAGCCTTAGAAATTGACACTATGTGCAATTATCAGGATAAAGCCAAGAAAGTTCTTACAGAACAACAACAACTTATAGAAATAGAAGGGACTGCCCTATTTAATGGGGATATTGCTCCTCAGCTACCCTCTATATCAAATGGAATAGTTGTTGTGAATGGTGTTGAAAGAAGGATTTTTAGAGGTACTAAAGCAAGAAATCCTGATGGGACAGTAAATTATACTAAATTGGAGTTGGTATAAATGGGCATAAGAAACTTGTTCAAGGGGATATTAAAACCAAAGTTTAAGGTTGATATGAGACTAAAAAAATCTCAACTGAGAAAACTTACTAAAGCCCAAGAAAGAGCAGCAATTTTTGCTATGGAAGCACTAAAAACAGAAATAGCAAAAGATGAAGTTGTTCCAAAGCAAACAGGAGCTTTGGAAGAGTCAGCAACTTTGGTTGTAAAAGCCTTAAATAAAGGACAAATAAGAATAACATATGATACTCCTTATGCTAGAAGACTCTATTATCATCCAGGGTACAATTTCAGAAAAGATAAAAATGCAAATGCAAAAGGCTTGTGGCTAGAGGACTATATAGATGGAGAAAAGAAAGACTTTTTGGGAAATGCTTATGCTCAACTTTATAGAAGGGAGGTAGGCACATAATGTATCTAAAAGATATAAGAGAGTGGCTCAAACCTCAAATGAAAGAAGCTACTTTTTATATAGGGAAAATAGATAATTCCAAAGAAAAAGTAATAGGATTGTATAATAGAGCTAGTAGTAACAATAAAATAGCAGTAGGTGGACTTAAAAATACATCTGCTGCAAATAAAAGAATATGTTTGCTTGTGCATTGGAATCAAAATTGTGATACAAGCGAAAAAATGGCAAAAAGCATTTATGACCTCTTCTATGGTAAAAAAACCATGATAGCAGGTTGTAGGTGCTTTTTTAATATGGTAAATGATGAACCAATATCAGTAGGAACTGATGATAATAATATCTATGAGTTTACTATTGATATTGAAATTATATATGAAAGGAATGAGGAATAATGGCAGTAGCGGCAGTACATGAATTAACTTTTGGAGTTAATACAAACGGAAGAACTGGAGAAGCAACAACAGTTGTTAAAGATGCTGAAAGCTTGAGTATTTCTATAGATGGAAATGTTGAAGAATGGAACCCAATGGATGCTGAGGGTTGGAAAAGAAGATTAATGACAGCTAAAAGTCTAAGCATTTCCATGGGTGGAAAAAGAAACTATGGTGACCCAGGAAATGATTATGTTGCCGGACTTGCTTTCAAGATAGGGAATGATTGCAATAGTGTATTTTCTATCAATTTCCCTGATGGAAGTAAGTTAGTAATGGATTGCATAATCAATGTGACTTCTCTTGGTGGAGATAGTACAGCAGTTGATGCATTAGAATGGGAAGCGTTAAGTGATGGTAAGCCAACTTACACATCTGCACCCAGTTAAAGCTAGTGGGACTAGCAATGTCAATATTGCAGAAGAAAGCGAAGAGTAGCCCTTCGAGGTTACTCTTATTTTTACGAAAGGAATGATTATAAATGATAGATATTTCAGCAAAAATAAGCAATGAAAAGCCAACAATAAAGATAGCGGAAGGGAAAATATATGAGGTTAACAATAGCAAGAACAATATCTTACTGATGGACCAGAAAATCAAAAATAAAAAAGGCAATGAAATTGAGCTTATGGATGAAATAATAAAGCAATTATTAGGTGAAGAGGCTTTTGAAGAAATTAATGCTATGAACCTTCCAATGTCAGCATATAAAGCTATATATATTGGAGTTACAGCAGCAGCTAGTGGAGAAAGTTACGAGGAAGTAGAGGCTCGATTTCATAAAAAAACAAAATAATGAAATCTATTATGACATTTACGAAGACTATGAACTTATAGAATCTTCTTTTGCAAAACAATATGGGATTAGGCTTAGAAATGAGCCTAATATGTCATGGGGTGAATTTTGTTCTTTACTAAGTGGTTTAATGCCAGATACTCCACTTGGGCAAATTGTGGGTATAAGGTCAGAAAAAGACCCTAAAAAAATCAAAAATTTTACAAAAGAACAAAGAAAAATTAGGAATGACTGGATAATAAGAAGAAACAAGAAATTAAGAGAAAACCCACAAGCTTATAATACTTATGTAGAAAACTTGCAGAACTGGGCTAAAACAACTTTTGGAGGTGGTGCTAATGCTTAATGCTGGGGATGTAGGCTTAAACCTTCTTTTCAATAGAGAAGGGTTCAATAATCAAATAAGAAACTTAGCAAGTAGCCTTTCAAGTGCCTTGGGAATAGGATTAAGCACAGTCGCATTAGTTAACTTTACCAAGTCTTCACTGGAACTTGGGAGTGACCTTGCAGAAGTACAAAATGTAGTAGATGTTACATTTGGAAGCATGGCAGAGGATATAAATGAATTTGCAAGCACAGCCATTACTCAACTTGGACTTTCTGAAACAAGTGCAAAACAATATGCCTCTACCATGGGTGCTATGCTCAAATCTATGGGGTTGAGTACAAATCAAGCTTTAGAAATGTCTAAGGCTATAACATCTCTTAGTGCAGATATGGCAAGTTTCTACAATTTAGACAATGACATGGCATTTGAAAAAATAAGAGCAGGTATAAGTGGAGAAACAGAACCTCTTAAAGCCCTTGGAATTAATATGTCAGTTGCAAACATGGAAGCTTATGCACTTAGTCAAGGAATTAACAAAGCGTATGATAGTATGTCCCAATCAGAACAAGCTATACTTAGATACAATTATTTATTAAGTGTTACAGCAGACGCACAAGGAGATTTTGCTAGAACAAGTAATGGTTGGGCTAATCAAACAAGAATATTAACAGAACAATGGAATGCTTTCAAGGCAACTATGGGTCAAGCATTCATAAACATTCTTTCTCCAGTAGTAAAATGGCTAAATATAGTTATTTCTAAGTTGCAGATAGCAGCAAATGCCTTCAAATCCTTCATAGACCAGGTAACAGGAAATACAGATAGTTCAAATGCAACAGCCTCTATTGCAAATAATTTAGTAGGGGCAACTGATGGAGCTAACAGTTTAACGGATGGCTTAGACGATGCAACAGATAGTGCAAAAGAGGTCGTGAAAGAAGTTAGTAGATTGCAAGGATTTGATGAAATAAATCTCTTGAGCAAAAGTAATAATTCTGGTGGCAATAACCCTGTTGACATGGATATTTCTAGCATTGGGAATGGTGGTAATGAACAAATAAGTAAAACTACTGATGAAGCAAAAGAAATGTCAACTGTATTTGATGAAATAATAGGCAAAGTAAAAGAACTTACTAGCTTATTTAAGCAAGGATTCAAGATAGGCGTTGGGGACATGAGCGTATTTGATTCCATAAGGAGTAATATAAGTTCTGTGAAAGATTCTTTTATGAATATTTTCACTGATGGAGAGGTACTAAGTGCAGCTAACAATCTACTTAATAGTATTTCACTTTATTTAGGAAAACATTTAGGAGCTATAACCTCTGTAGGTGCAACTGTAGCAGACTTTTTTACAGGAAGTATTGCAAAATATTTAGACCAAAATAAAAATTTCATAAAAGAAAAAATAATAAGCATATTCAATATAAAAGCTGAAATACTAGATATAATAGGCGATTTGGAAGTTGCTATAGCAGATATTTTTACAGTTTTCAGAGGTGATACAGCTAAGCAGATAGGCTCAGATTTAGTTGAGATATTTGCAAATTCTTTTTTAGAAATAGTAGAAATATCTGAAAAACTAGGGAGAGATATAATTAATTGCATAGCAAAGCCAATAATAGATAACAAAGATGCAATAAAACAAGCTATGCAAGGGACACTTGAAGCAATACAAGAAGTGACAGGAACTATTGCAAATTTTGTGAGTGACACATGGAAGAAAATTGAGAAATTATATGATGAACATATAAAACCTTTCTTTGATGCAATAGCAGAGGGAATAAGTTCCATAGTGGAAACACTTTTAAAAAATTATAACCAATATATTGTACCTCTTTTAAAATGGATAGGGGACAAATTTACAGAACTAGTTGAAAAACATATTTCTCCAATGGTAGATAAAATATTAAATTTTGTTGGAAAAGTAATAGACGCACTAAAGGATATTTGGAATAATGTACTTGTTCCATTCATAAACTGGATAATTAATACTATAGTACCTAAGATAGTTCCTATTGTAAAAACAGTAGTTGAAATAGTAAGTACAGGTATAGGAGTTATCTGCGATGTTATAAGTGGAGTAATGGACATTCTAAGTGGAATAATAGATTTTATAACAGGAGTTTTTACTGGAGATTGGAAGAAAGCTTGGAAGGGAGTTAAAGAAATATTTGGTGGCATTTGGGATTCCTTGGGTGGAATTGTTAAAGGGGCCTTAAATGTTGTAATAGACATAGCAAACTGGGCTATAAAGAAAATAAATAAAGCTCTAACTATAAATATTCCTGATTGGGACATACTCCCAGATTCTATACAGGGTAAAAGTTACAGCTTTGAAATACCTACAATTCAAAAACTTGCACAAGGCGGATTTGTAAAAGCTAATACCCCGCAGTTAGCAATGATAGGTGATAATACTAGATACGGTGAAATAGTAGCACCTGAAAACAAACTATCTGAACTTTTAGACAAGGCAGTTAGTAAGGGTGGAGCGGATGAAGAGGTTTTATACAAGGCTTTTCTAAGAGCATTAAAAGATATGCCTAACAATGATGTGGTGTTAAATGTTGATGGCGTTAGATTGGGAAATGCAGTTGCAAAAGGTGTTAATAAAATTACAAAGGCAAATGGTGGAATATGCCCCATAATTACATAATATATTGTCAAAATATGCTATATGATGTATAATGTTTACAACATTAAATTTTAGGGGGCGTTAACATGGAGGAAAAGTTTTGCAAATTTTGTGGTGAAAAAATACCAATGGACGCAGTAATATGTACACATTGTGGAAGGCAAGTAGAGGAATTGAAAAGCAGTAAGCCAGACAATATTGTAATTAACAATTCGGCATCAGCAGCAGCGAGTGCAAGTAACATAAATAAAGGACCAATAAAAAGAAAGCACTCAATATTATTTGATTTATTTATGATAGTTATAACTGGTGGTTTGTGGATAATTTGGATGATTATTAGACCTAAATATTATTAAATTTAAGGCACTTACTTATGTAGGTGCTTTTTCTTGCAAAAAGTAGGTGATATAATGCTAAAAATAAATGGGGTAGCAATGCCATCTCCAGTAGCTTGCAATCCAGATATAAGTGATATAGATGGAGAAACAAATAGAGACACTAATGGTAATCTTCATAGAGATAGAGTGGCAACAAAAAGAAAATTAAATTGTGAATGGGGAGTTTTGAGTGCTAGTGAAGCTTCAAAGCTCCTTTCTGCTGTTGCACCAGAATTTGTTGAAGTTACTTATTTTGACCCACAAATTGGAGCACAAACAACAAAAACCATGTATGCTGGAGATAAGAATATAGAAACACTTATGACAGATAAAAATGGCAATGTTACTTTTTATAAATCTATAAAATTTAATTTGGTTGAAAGGTAGGTGAAGAAAGTGTTAAATACAACAGAGTCCTTCGATACTTCATTAAAAAACTATAGTAGAAATATAAAAGCTAAAATAAGTTTTCCTAATATGGTTCTTGAAGGAACTGAAATAAAAGATATAAATATAACAAACAATTTGCTTACTGGTGAAGAGTTTGAAATAGGTACATTCATAACATCTATTGCAACAGTAACTATTCTAAATAAAGAGGTATATCAAAGTTTAGAAGGTAAAGAATGTAATATCTATGTAGGAGCAATAACAAGTGTTGGAACAGAATATATTAACATGGGTATATTCAAGGTTACCAAAGAAACTATAAAAGACCAGTTAATAACTTTAGAAATGGAAGATAGGACAAGTAAGTTTGATAAGGAATTTAAAAATATAACTTATCCAGCTACCCTTAAGCAGATAGTAGAAAGTGTATGTAATCAAGTGGGAGTAAGTCTCTCATCAGATTTCTATAACAGTTCCTATAAGATAATTGAAGATCCAAAACTTGAAGAGGGTACAACTTGTAGAAGTGTAATAGCGGCAGTTGCAGAGTTGATGGGTGGATATGCAAGAATTAATCCAACCGGTAAGCTAGAGTTTTTCAATCTAGAAAAGCCCTCAAATTTGTATTGTTTCTCAGGAGATGGGAATTATGCAAGTAATGATGAAAAAATAAATAGTGGCAGTCTTTATAAAATCTTGATTGATAGAAATATGTACTATAGTCTTGATGTAGCCAAAAATGAAACTGAGACCATAACAAAGGTTTCTATTATGACAGATAACATCTATAGTTCTAAGGGAAATGACAATGGAAAGAACTATGTAATAGATAATAATATTTTGATAACCACTCATGAAAATAAAGAGCTTTTAACAAGTATCTATAATAAGCTTGTAGGTTTGTCCTATAAATCTATAAACATGAAGTGGCAAGGAAATCCTTCATATCAAATAGGAGATAATATGACTATCTATGATGGCAAAGTCTTTCACAATACCTATATCATGTCAAGAAAGCTAAGCTTAAATGGAGGACTTACAGAAGAATATTCAGCTAGTGGAAAATCTAAAGAAGAAGATAGTACACAAGTGCAAGGAACAATAAGCCAACAAGTGAAGAGAGCTAATGTACAGATAGACTTTATGAACAAGCAAATAGAAATGAGAGTCAAAGAAGATGACCTTGAAACTATAGTAACCCAAAATGCTGAATCATGGAACTTATCCATAAATGGAAAACTAAAAGGTACTAACTATAATTTTGATGGAGAAGGAATGACTATCACAAATGGAGATATAACTGTTAAAAATGAAAAAGATGAAACTGTTATGTGGGTTGATGATGAAACGGGGTTGCTTTCTGTTAATGCTCTTGAAGTGTTTGGTGATGGTGGTAATACAGTTAATTTCCATGGGAATGGTGGTAAGGCAGTAAATTTTAGAAGTGATGATAATAAAAGTTTATTCCTAAATTTTTATAGAGGGCAAAGTGGATCAGAAGATGCAAATCCTCGTATTGGAATTTATGCTGCTGACAATCTAAGTGATAGAAGTAACCAATTATGGGTAGAGCCTAGTGGAAAAAATGGTGGCACTCCCATGGTTATTATAAGAGGGCGTGATTCTACTATAGAAGTTAATGAGAAAGCTATGCTACAAGTTATAGGTGAAATACAATGTGTTGGTGACTTAACCATAAAGCATGGAGATAATACAATGAATGTACTTACACTTATACAAAATTTGCAAGAAGAAGTAGCAGAATTAAAGGCAAAATTAAATAGCTAGGAGGTACAATATAATGCAATGGGTAGATAGAAAGGTTGAAAGACCAAACACTTTTGTAATGCAAAATAATTCTGATGGAACGGTAACTCTTATACCAAGTCAAGGAACTATACAACAAACAGGTACACCACTTAATGCAGAAAATTTGAATGGAGCAATAGATTATTCCAGGAGTAAAATTGTAACAAACATAAGTGTAGTAGAAGAAAAACTACAACTTACAACAGATAGTTACCAGGTAGCAAAGCTTAGTTCTAATACAACTCTAGTTCTTCCAAATGTAACAAAGCCCTTAGATATAATAATAGAAATTAAACCAAATGCAAATATAGCTCTTACTTATCCTTCTAATGTTAAATGGCAAGGAGATGAACCAACTATTATAAGTGGTAATATATATGAAATTTATCTTGGTTTTGATGGTGCAGATTGGATTGGAGGGTGGATTGTTTATGAACATATTAGTTAGTAGAAAGAAGCTCTTAGGGAATACTGGGGACTTTTTATGGAGTTATGGAGGATATTTGATAGTCAGTGCTTTGTGTGACTTATGTGGAGTGGTTTTAGATGAAAGTAATGCAAGGAACTTTATTACTGATTGTATAGAGAGTCTGCATGATACTTTGAAAGATAATCTAAATATTAATGGAGTTAATTATGCTTTATCTCTAAATGATGATTTAATTAGTAAATTCATAGAATTTTATAAAGGGAAAGAGGGGACTCTTATTGATAGTAAATTTGAAATTGCAAGTCCTAATTTAGATTTACCTTTTAAGTTCCCCAAAACTCAAGCAGTTTGGGCAGATTTGTGTTCTTTTCAAGTTAATCAAGATTGCCAAATTAAACCTCAAGCTTTTTGTAAAGGAACTGATTCTATTTCATCTTTAAGTTTGTATGGTAGTTATTCAAATTTTTCGAAAGGAGATGTTGTAAGTTATAAATGTGCTTGGGACATTAATAGTAATTATTATTACATGGTTAATATTTATAAAAATGGTTCTTATGTTGCTCAAGCTTATCAAGGTTATGGCTCCGCTAATCCTGGACCTAAATATTTAGGTTTGGAATTTTGGCTTAGAGTTGACACTTCTTTAATTAATAAGGATACTTTTAGGTCTTTTGTTGGGGCTACATATCCATCTGTCTTAGGTGATATAAAAACTCTTGAAGAATACAAAGCTAAATATGAAAATGAGCCAAGTAGAATTATATTAGATTCTTCTATAGTAAATATAAAAACAAAGTGGAAAAAAGAAAGTGCAGATATTTATATTCCAGATGGAAATGTGGAGAATTTGCCAAATGGAGTAAAGATTCTTTATGGTCTTTGGGTATATAATACTGGTGACCAATTTACAGAAATTACTGGAGGGTGGGAAAACTATCATAATGATACAAATTGGTTTTGGAGTGGTTCTTGTTACAAAGGAGATATTAAAGAAAACTATTTAAGTTTTTCAATAAAACAAGATAAATCTATGTGTAGTTTAGCAACAAGTAATAAAATTAACTTTGAAGAAGTTAATAAAATAAAAATAACATATTCTCGCATAGCAAATACAAACGCATATGTTGCTTTACAGATAGTAGGTAGCCTAGAAACATCCGAGCTAAGTGGGGCAAAATTGCAAGTAGGAGATGGAAGCTTTGCTACAACTGAAAACCTGGATATTTACAACACGATAGAAATTTCATATCCAGAACCTAAGGCATTAAATGAGAAGTTGTATGTATTGGTTGTTTTATGGGGAGAATTAGCAAATTACAAGGAAACATTCAGAATAAAATCAATTTATATAAGATAAGTTAGGAGGAGAGAAATGAATAATATAAGAAGTCCAGCACCAAAGGTGCTTTTTATTTTGCAAAAAAAACATGAAAGAAGGTAAGAAAATATGGAGAAGATTTTAGAATATATTAAATATTTTATAATGACTTTAGGAGCAGGATTAACATGGCTTTTTGGAGCATGGGATATTCCTATAATATTTTTAATAGTTGCAATGGCACTAGACTATATCTCAGGATTATTAAAAGCTAAATTTAATAAAGAATTAAGTTCAGATGTAGGACTTAAAGGAATAGCAAGGAAATTTTTAATTTTGGCAATAGTGATGATAGCTGTTCTTTTAGATAGACTTTTAAACACTGGAACATGGGTATTTAGGAGCTTAGCTTGTTACTTCTACATAGCAAATGAGGCACTAAGTATTTTAGAAAATTCTGTTGCACTAGGCTTAAAAGTTCCAGATAATTTAAAAAATGCATTAATACAATTACAAGAAGGCAATAAAGAAAAGAAGGAGTAGGACAAGTTCTTACTCTTTTTTCTATTATATATAAGAAGGGAATGATAAAAAATGAAAGGCATAGATATAAGCAATAATAATCCAAAGCTAAACTATGAGTACATGAAAGCTTCAGGAGTTGAAATAGCAATAATAAAACTAAAAGAAGGAGTAACTTTTTTTGACCCAGATAGAGATATTCATTATAAAGGTTGTAAAAATGCTGGAATGAAAGTAGGCTTTTATCATTATTTTAGTAAATCGACATCTGCACTTGACCAAGCCAATGGCTTTTTAGAAGAGTTAAAAAAATATTCATATGAAATTATTCCAGTATTAGATTTTGAAGACCCACAAATACAAAATAAATCAGACAAAGTTGTAACATTTATGGAAAGATGTAAGGAAGTATTAGGATATTATCCAGTTTTATATACTTATGAAAGCTTTCTATGTAATTTTGATGATAGGTGCAAGAAATATCCTTTATGGATTGCTAAGTATGGACCAGATGATGGAGTTACAAAAGTTTCTTATTCTGCTCCAGGATACAATGTTGTTGGTTTTCAATATACAAGTAAGGCAATAATAAAGGGTAGTAATGGTTATATAGATATGAATGATTTTTATGAAGGTATACTATTAAATAAAGTTGATACTTCTATCAACAATATTAATAGCTCTATCAACAATGTTGATTGGTTGAGTGAATACTTAAAGTCTTGGAACTGGAAAGAGTGGGTAGGAAAACTTCAAAGAACAATAGGAGTTAATATTGATAAGATAGTAGGACCAATAACCCTAAAAGCTTGTACTCTACTTAAAAAAGGAATGTATGGAGAACTTGTAAAGAGACTGCAAGAAGTCTTAAAGGCATATGGATTTAATTGTGGAGATATAGATGGCATATTTGGAGATAACACATATAATGCAGTTGTTGCATTTCAAAAGTCAAGAGGTTTGGTAGCAGATGGAATTGTTGGTCAAAACACATGGAGAAAGATTTTAGGATTATAATCTGAATTTAATAAAGATTAAATGATATCAAGTAAATTTGCTCTTACTTATTATGTTTATATTCGTTCATATTAATTATGGTTTCGTACACATAAAATGACATAAAGTTTTTAAAAATAAAATAATTGTTCTTTACAAGCTTTTAACGTTCATATATAATAATTATGGAGGTGCTAGATATGAAGTATTCAATAGAAATAGGTAAAATTATTGAAGGAGCGTTAAAGCATGATCAACTAAAAGTAATTAATTATACAAAACAATTAATTAATAAATTAGAAAATGATGAAGAAATTCGAGCAGCAAATAAATTCAAAAAAATGTTAATATCAAAAGAAGAGAGAAACTTATCAGCTATGGGTATAAATGGCAATATGAATATTCCAATCGATTCTGAATCTAGGACTTTATTGGCAGATATTATTTATCCAGATTACAACAAGATTGATGTTATTTTGCCAAAATGCAATGAAGAGGATATAAAAACTTTTATTTTAAATTATAAAAATGCGGATAAATTAAATTCAATAGGAATAGGAGTTGCTAATACATTATTATTATATGGGCCACCAGGATGTGGTAAAACTAAATGTGCATTCCTAATTGCTAAAGAATTAAATTTGCCATTAGTTGTTGCTAGACTAGATAGTTTAATTTCTTCCTATTTAGGCACAACAGCCAAAAATATAAGATCTTTATTTGAATTCGCTCAAAAAACACCATGTGTTCTGTTTTTGGATGAATTTGATGCTATTGCAAAAGCTAGAGATGATAGCAATGAACTAGGAGAATTGAAAAGGGTAGTAAATAGTCTTTTACAAAATGTTGATTCTATGAGTGGTGATAGTTTATTATTAGCTGCAACCAATCATGAAAAATTATTAGATACAGCAGTATGGAGAAGATTTGATTATAAGATAGAAATAAATCTTCCTGATGAAAGAGGAATCAAGAAAATGATAGATTTATTCTCTAATGGTTCAGTTGAGTATTCAGACAAAGAAAAGCAAGATTTAGCTATTATTTTAAAAGGATTAAGTGGAGCAAATATTGAAGAAATTATAAAAAAAGCTTTAAGAAAATCAATAATTAATAATAAAGATTTTTCAAAGTCTTCTATTTATGAAGAAATATTCAATTTTAAAAAAATAATACCACATGAAGAAATGGATTATAGAAAAACTCTAAAAATCAAGGCAAAATATTTAAGAAAAATAGATCAAAAAGTATTTAGTTTTGCAGTTATTGCGGATATATTAAATGTATCAAAAACGATGGTATCCAATTTAATTAAAGAGGAGGATTAATAATGTCTGAAAAAAATTTGCCAATCAAATTAATTCTACAACGTGAAAGTGATTTGAGAAATAATACGCCTGGTGGAAAACCAAAATTTTTCTGTGATTTAACATCAGAAATAAAAGAAGAAATAACAGAAAAATTTCAACATATATTAGATTATTATGAAAATGTCTTTTTAGAAAATAAAAATATTCCAGCAGTAGGTAAAATAAAAGTTAAGCCAGCGGCTATAGCAAAGTCTTACAAACCAAATGATTTGTGCAGAAATTGTAGAATCATTGGAGGAGAAGATTTAGATGAGATATATATAAAAGTGACTGAAAAATCTATAAATGATACAATCAAATTAGTAAAAAATCCTCCATCTATTAAGTTTTGTGCAAATTTAACTGCTATTTTAGATATAGAACCAATAATTGCAAAAGATAAAATTTCAAAAGGATTAGCAGCAATGTCTGAACAAGATCAATTTCAAAGTGTTAGAAAAAATATTAAACTTGAACTATTTGATTTTAATGATGACTATGATAATGAACAAATTCAAGAATATGTAACAAAAAAGTTAGATAAATTAGGATATAAGAATAGAAGTAAATTAATAACTTATGGTGATATGATTAAATTTATAAAAATAGAGGTGAGTTCATATGAAGATGTTGTAAAAATTGCATCTATTAATGGAGTTAAATCTGTAGATTTTTTTCAAGAATATTCACTTCCATTAGGTGAATATATAAAAAATGGCTTAAAAACTTATATTGATGAAGACGGCATTGATTCTGATGAAATTATAGGGATAATTGACGGCGGAATTAGCTACAATAATCCTTTACTTGCACCATACATTATTGCAAAGGAAGAGTATGTAAGTGAAGAATATAGAAATGATAATCATGCTACATTTATTGCTTCAACTATACAATATGGTAATAAATTGAATGGAATAGATGCTGACAATCAAAAGAGATTTAAATTTATTGACATAATAGCAATACCTAATGACGATGAGAGGTTTGGGCCAATTGATTCTATTTGTGAAGATGAACTTATGGAAATAATAGAAGAAGTTATGGAGAAGTATGCGGAAAAAGTTAAAATATGGAATATTTCTTTAGGACTTAAAGCAAAAGTAAGTAATGATAGCATGTCTACTTTAGGAAAATTTATGGATTATATCCAAGAAAAATATGAGGTACAACTATTTATTTCTAGTGGAAATTTAAATGAGTTGCCACTTAGGCAATGGCCTTCACAAGTTGATATGGGGGAAAGGGATAGGATTATCTCTCCAGCTGATTCGGTAAGAGCGATAACAGTAGGTTCTATAGCGTTATATGATTCAAATGATTCAATTGTAAAAAAGAATGAACCATCACCTTTTAGCAGAAGAGGGCCTGGTGCTAATTATATTGTTAAACCTGATGTTGTAGATTATGGTGGTAATATGTCTAAAGATTATAGGATAGCTGGATTAGCCATGAAAGGCTTAGATATAAACGGAAACATAGTTGAAGGTAATGGTACAAGCTATTCTAATCCTAGGGTTGTTCAAAAATTTGCTTCCATTTATGATGAGATGGTTGATAAAGACTTATTACTTGCAAAAGCAATGTTAATTCATTCTGCTAGAATGTCATCACGAGATTTAATTGATAAAAATCCTGATAATATAAAATATTATGGATTTGGTATGCCTTCTGTTAATATAAATGATATTTTAAGATGCAGTGCTGATGAAGTTACTCTTGTATTTAAACAAAGAGTAATTCAAGGTAGTCATCTTGAAATGTATGATTTCCCATTTCCTAAATCATTGATACGAAATAATAAATATTTTGGAGAAATATGTATGACATTAGTATATGATCCAATTGTAGATAGTAGATATGGAAAAGAATATTGCAGAACTAATATAGATGTTAGCTTTGGTACTTATAAGGTTCTTGATGGAAAAATAAAATTTACTGGAAAGGTTCCATTGGAAGTATCATGGGATGAAATGAATGAGGAATATAGAGTGAAAAATGGATTTAAATGGAGTCCTATCAAGTCTTATTATAGAAATTTTAAAAAGGGAATAAGTGTAGAAGATGGTTGGAAAATTCGTATTGACATGAGACCAAGAAATGGGTTGGAAGTATCCTCTCAAGAATTTGTACTAATAGTCACAATTAAAGATCCAAATGGAAATGATATATATTCCGAAATAATAAATGGATTAAGAGAAAGAGGATATATCACTAATAATCTTGAAATAAAGCAACAAATTAGACAAAGGCAATAATATAAAAATAAATAAAATTTAAAAATTAAAAAGACTAGGAGCTCCTGGTCTTATTTTTTGAAAATATCATATTCTTTTAGTTTTAGATAGTACTCTCTACTAATTTTATTTGAACTTATCCATTTGTACCAAGTATTAGTTCTTATTCCTAAGTCATCACAAATATTTTTAACTTTTTTGCCTTTTGAATAATTTTTTAATATATTAGAAATATCATGAGTATCTTCTAAAAATTCATCAAAGAAATAAATAGTATTAAGTTTAAAGTAAGTTGCTAATTTTTTAGAAATTTCACGTCCAGGTAATTTCCTATTTGCTTCTATATCTTTTATACATACTCCTGAAGAATATCCAACAATAGAGGCTAGTTCTTCTTGAGTTAAGTTAGCATTTAGTCTATAATATCTTAGCTTTTCTCCAAGAGCATTTCCTATTTTATATTTATCAATAGTGTAGGTGTTTAAGGTACTTGTGCAAATCCTTGGACAGCAACCTATATTCAAGCAAAAGGGGATGTAATAGCTGATTTACATGAAGATATGGCTGCTGAGCAAAAGGCTAGAGCAACCTATGAAAGTTTAATTAATCTTACTGATGAATATGAAATTAAAGAAGCTTTAAAGTTTTTAAGAGAAAGAGAAATTGTTCATTATCAAAGATTTGGAGAAGCTTTAATGGATGTTCAAGATGCTATAAAATGTAAATAGTTAATATTTTTTATTTT
>OGUL01001076.1_pt1 | contig 25153 bp, 31 predicted proteins | sample 1553651 | NCBI WGS metagenome assembly OGUL01 (sample SAMEA2580048, study PRJEB22360) | human gut metagenome | biome: human gut; feature: human-associated habitat; material: faeces | place: Denmark | collected 2008/2010
TAAAAAAGCATCTGGTTTATTCTTTATATCAGAATAAAAAAATAAAAAAAGGGTAGTAAGCAGACTAAAATCTACCTACTACCCTCTAAATTTATTTTTCATAAATTGCTATAAAACTTTCTATTCCTTTTTCTTTTAGCTCTGCAACTTCTTTATCTGCATTTTCCTTAACAGAATAAGAATTAGTTACAACTCTATAATATTTTTTACCTTCCTTTATTTCTGCTGGTTTAGATTCTATGTTTGGAATGCTCCACTTTCTTTTTTCTTTCCATCCATTTAATAAGTAATGATGAAGACCACTTACATAACCTGAACCACTGCTTACATTCCTATTTACATCTGGGTTATTTATAAGATAGTAACCTTCATTCCAATCTTCAGGAACTCCTACATTAGGCTTTCTACCTTCTTTTTTCCCATATTGTTCATAATGCTGCTTAGCTGTCAATTCACCTTTTTTTACTGCAGCTGCAACATCCTTGTATGTTTGCAAATACCAGCTTTCACAGAAAACTTCTTTAACATTCATAAGTTCATCATCTACCTTTTCTTTTATTTTCCCATTTACAATACTATTGAATGGGAAGTTATTCCCTGGGCAATCTGTACTATTTAAATCTTTATGCTTATATACCTTGCTTATTCCATAATTGGATTTAAGATAAGATACCAACTCAATTCCAGCATTAATCTGTGTTTGAGGCATTGTTTCCTCATTATATTTCCCTTCAAAGCAAATTCCAATTGTATCCTGGTTATGTCCAAGACAGTGACTGCCTACCCAGTTATCCTCTCTTCCCTTATATACCTCTCCATTTTTTCTTATAAAGTAATGATATCCAATGCCAGCCCATCCTTGATTTCTATGCCAGCTATGAATATCCTGAACAGAGCAACTTGAAGCATCAGCATTATGAAGCACTATTGCAGAAGGATTATTCCCATATGCAATTTTACTCATATCAAAATTAAGGTTTACTTTTTTAATATTCATAATTAATCATCCTTTTTTACTCTTCTTTATTTAGCTGTTTAAAAAATTGATTACAATAAACACTGGCACCAGCAACTAATATTCCTTGTATAAAAGCCTCTGGAGTTAAGCCTAAAAAAGCTATAGCTCCTGCTATACCAAGTGGTAATAAAATAACTGGAATGTATTTATTAGCAATTTTTTCAGTGCCTTTAATAACACTTCCAATTATTAATAATGCAGGGATAAGTATTAAGCAACTATCTTTAATATAATTCATTAAATCCATTTCACATCATCCTTTCTATTTAAATAGTAAAGCTATAGCTCCACCGACTATAGCTCCGCCAACAGCACGCCATAACCACATGATAGTATTTTCTAAATCTCCTATCCTATGGTTTGCGACTTTAATTTTTTCTTCCAGTCCTTGCAGTTCTAACCCTATTTTGCTGTCGTTCATCTTTAATAAGGTTTCTATTCTTACTAAACGTTCTCTTATATCTTGTACGTCATCTTCACTGTTCATATTTCACCTCTAATTTTTTCTAAAATGAAAAGCACCATCAGCGGATGCAGGACTTCTAATATAATTCATAAATAATTTCTCCTTTTTATTTAAGTTTATATTTGATACTATGTAAATGTAGATGCTTTAAAAAACTCTACAACTTACACTAAGCTCCATTCTTTTATAGATAGAGCTTATTTATTTGCAGATTACTTCCTGTGAGTTTGTCATTGTTATTTTTATCATTTCTATTCTTCCTTTCTAATTTTTTTGTATAAAAAAGAGATTGGAACATGTCCAATCCCTTCTTTTTTAAGTTCACAATTTGGGTCTATTGAGAATTACATAGTTTTTATTTTATTAGCTATCAATGTGCCTAAATATGGATAACCTGCTGATGTATTTAAGTGTACTAAATCTACATTATCTGGGTATGGAGCGGTTGCACTAGCTGGTGTTTTCGCACAATATATGTCCCATGTAAATTTCCCAATTCCACTATTATGCCATAAATCCAATACTTCTATATTGTTATATTCAGCGACTTTCTTTATAATATTTGAAATGCCTTCTAATGTTCTTCCTGTCCCTAAAGGATATTCTCCATAACCATCTATATTAACATACCCATAAGTCCCTACACAATGAGGTGTTATGAATAGTAGTTTACAAGTTAAATTATCGGCTTGTTCTAATAAACTGTAAATAGAATTTATAACATATTGTACTTTACCCGCCAAGGTGTTCTTCGTTGGATAAACATCTCCTATTTCCCCATAAGCCATATGTCTTTCATTATACCCTGCATATACAATTATAAGTTTTTTTCCTGTTACATCATCTACAGATAGTGGTCTTAATATACCACTTGCATCTGTTTCGTTGTCGTAATCACCATCTTGTCCATTTTCTCCATCTATAAGGTCAATGTAGCCTTTTCCGCCTTTAGCATGTGTGATTATATTACAACCTAATAGTTCTGTTGTTTTTAATTGCCATTTTTTAGCACTTGTTAAGCTATCCCCTATAGCTAATACTTCTGCCCCATTCCAGTTGTTGAAAAATTCATTGAATAATTCTTTTTTATATTCAGGACTTAATGTATTTGCTACATCTGCTATCATTTTTAACCCACTTATATTTGTGACAGTATTAATTTCATTTACAGTTTGAGTTAATTTAATTTTTGCTCCACTTGTACTAGATTTTACGGAAAGGGCAACTCCTGCATAAGTATCTGCATCTGTACCAGTTGTAACAGTATTAACTTTTGTTACAGAGCTCCCTGTTGCTAATGCAATATTACTTTCTAGGATATCACCATTTGCTGCGATTACTCCACCGCTTATCTCCGCCTTATATGTAAGCATAAGACTTACTGTATCATCTACATCGCCAACATTTTCTATAACAGAAGTTACCTTATACTTTTTGTCCGCCGTATTCGGGAATATCCAACCCCACGCACCATATATTGTGTTTGTTGTATAGGTAAGACTTGTTCCATCTACTACCTTACTTGTGCTATCAACGCCTACTATCATATATTTAGATATAGCATAGCTATCTCCATCAACTTCTGTAGTAGTTGTTGTTTTCTCAAACTTACTTTGTAATTTCGCATCTAGCTTTACAATATCAATAGATTTATCACCTAGTCCTTCTCCTGAAGCAATCGCCCTAACTGCTGCTCCTGCATTTTCGTAAATAGTGCCATTTATTCCGACCCTTATATCTACAAGTTCAGCATCTCCAGTAGTGCTACCTTCAGTAAGAGTTGTGAAAGCATCTATTCTTGCATCTAACAAGTTCGCATTTTCGGCAATTTGTGAACTAAGTTCTGCCTGCTTTTTCTTTATGCTATCCATAAAATCATCTATAGCATCGTCAATTTTCACAAGATTTAGTAATTCTACTATCTTATTGTTTACAACGGAACTCTCAAACACTTTTTCTGCGATTACTAATTCCAATGGAAATGTAGTAGTTTTACCATCTTTGTTTATTTCAAATTCAAATTTTGCTTTTCCGTGAATATTTGTATATTCTTCATCAAGAATACATATTATGTTTCCCTCTACTGTTATATCATCTTTTACGATTGGAGTTCCATCTGGTTTAGCAAAATTCAATATTACTTTTGCTCCTGTAAGGTCATATTGTGAACCATTATTATACACATTCAAAATTATTTTTAAACTGTCACCTTGCATGCAAGCCTTGTAATTGTAATTTTGTTTCATTATGTCTATATTATATTCTATTTCTCTCATTTCTCATCTCACCTACTTACTTTCCAAATTGTTTAGCCTATTGTTAAAATCATCTAGTGTATTATTTATAGAATCCAATATATTATCAAGGCTAAATAAACCTGTATTCCCCGCCCAGGTAGTTGTTATATAAAGCTTCTTTAAAATTTCTATTCTATCCCTGCTTAGTATTATCCAGTTCATAAATGTCTTATAGTCATTTTCATCTATGGCACCAAGGTAAAGTTTTCTATCATTACTTTCTTTTCCGCAACATAGATGCACATTGTTGTTTACATCTATTGCTAGAACTCCCAAAGGAATTCTTTTGTCGTTCCCGTAAAGCAATAAATCTGAGTAGCTTATAAGACCAATGTCTTTATATGCTTGTATAGGTGCTTTTATTTCTTCATCTAATATCCCATATTTGTCAAACCTTAAGTATGGAGAAATTGTGCCTTCGCTGTTTCTATATCCAAAACTCATTCCTGTCATAAGTTCATGCCACAACTCTATGAACGGTTTATCTTTTTCTATATTTCTTGTACTACCTAAAGAGCCTATATAACCACTATCTTTCCAATCATAAAAATTCAATGCGTTTCTTTCCATCTTCATTGCAAGTTTATTGTTGTTTAGGAATGAAGCTCCTCCTTTGCTAGACAAATCTATCCTAAAACTTCCATCTGCATTTTGGATGAGAATAGTTGAAAGAATACCTGTGCTTATTAAGCTTGCATTTATCTTCCCGTCCAATGTGAAACCATAGGTATACTTTCCATAATATCCTGTTGTAGAAAATCCTAAACCATTCTTGTTTAACCTAGTAACTACAGTAGCCGTGTTTATATCTTTGCTGTCCATTGCGAGCAATTCCCCGTCCCTCACAACTACATAGCTGTTTTTCATACCGGCTTTTATAGTGCTATCTATATATGCAGATAGATTAGGAACTGTATTAGTGTTTAATAATTTCTTTATGCCTTCTATTATCGAACTTGTGCTTATTTTAGAAACTACATCTGTATTGGATAGTGTTATCTCTTCTGTTTTCTGTGCCAATACATCATAGATTTTTTCTTTTGCACGCACCTTTATATTTATGTTCAAGGAAGGCACGTGTACCTTTATAGTGTCGCCTAAGTAAATTCTTTCAGCCTGTACATATTCTTTATACTCTTCATAGTTTTCTAATTGTGCAAAATTAATCGTATAGGTAGCTTTTAGCACATCTATATTGTTGTTTTCAAATTCATTTTTAACTAGTCTGTCGAGTTCTTTTATTGCTTCCTCTTCTGTGTCAAATCCTTCCTCGTCTGTAGAGGTTTTTACCTTCACATCTGAGTACTCTATGACTTTTGTATATACATCTCTGTATTTATTTATCAATTCACTTTCTATCCAATGCCCCTTTATTCCGTCAAAACCTTTTCCAATTGCTCTAGTACAAAGAGAATCTAGGTTGGTTGTTGCATTAAAGCCAGTTAGATTTTTCCCTTCTCTTATGCAAACACCTCGCTCTTGTCCAATTTTAGAGTTAATGGTTAGAGTGTATCCTCTTCTAAGCGTTTCGCCTCCCCACTTAGATATAAAACTATTATCGCTACCATAGATAGCTTCTTGAACGTTCTTACCTTGATAATTTGCACTGTTTACAGTTGCAATGTCTGAGTCAAACATTATATCTTTTCTGCCTGTTGCATTGCTCAATAGCCAGTTCAAAGCAGATATCCCGTTTTGGTTAGTTGGCCTTACATCTTCAAGAAACAATTGTTTACATTCTTGTATAGTGACTTGATTAGCAACTATGGTAACCCTTCTTGTTGTTTTCGTAACCTTGTTTATTTTAAATATCTCGTCGCCGTAATCTAGCCTACATTTTAAAATTGCTTCTTCGCATAGAAGTTTTTGAATGTCGTCGTCAATAATGAATTGGGCATCTAATACGTAAGTTGCTGTTTCTATATTTTCTGTTGTTTTTGCACTTATGCAATAGTTGTCCAACGACTTCCCATTATAAGCTATTACTTTGTCCCTTTCTGTTTCCTTTGGGAAATAAGCTATTTTTATTTTGTTATTCATATTCCCCTCCTAATAGTATTTGGTGCTATAGTTTATTATTGCCTTTGTAACTGTACCGGTCAAAATTACTGTGTTAGTTCCTTTTTTCAGTACAGGGAAATCTCCTATTGTATCCCATATCTTAGATGTACCATCATTATTTACTACTTCTTTCAATTCTCCATCTACCTTTACATAGTTAGATACTTTTTCAATTTGTATTGCAACTCCCCCACACGAAACTTCTACATTCCCGTTCCCATAAATCTCTATAGTTGGGCATGTGTCAAAGTCCCCAAAATTATATATATCTATAGATTTTGAAGAGGTTTCTATTTTGCTACTATCCGCAAATAAAAAAGGAGAACATACAAAATTAACTGTAAATTCTCCGTACAACTCTAATTGTCTTGTTATTTCTCCAACCTCTACATTCCTAACTTTATAGTATCTGTCTTGCATGTTTAGGTATAGTTTATTGTCTTCAACGTCAAACAACCATCTATTTATTTCCATTATAGATTTGTGGTAGCTTTCTGCGTCTAAAAGTTTGAAGGTGCAAGAAATAGTCTTGTTTTTGAAAGTTCCTAGCTTTTCTATCAAAGGTTCTTCTTTCCCTAGAATTTCTGTTGTTTCTATATTTTCTGCAATGGTTGGAATATTTGGATATTCGCTAAGTATTAATCCTAAATCCTTGCTTTTTCTTCCATTAAAAAAGAAATTATAATCTGTTAGCATATTACCACCTTCCTGAGTTGTAATTGTCAATTTCTCTTTGATGAGGGGCCACTACCTCTCTTACAAACTCCTTACCATCTACAACTAAGCTCACATTTACTTTTAGTTCTTCTCTTATATAGTCTTTCAATTTATCTAAAGGAAGTATAGCCTCTGCATTAGAACCTTTTCCTTCGTTCTTATCTCCTACTCCAATACCGCCTAATACTGTTGGTTTTGTGAATATAGCCCCTTTAGCATACCAATCTACATTTATTTTTGGGACACCTTCACTTAGCCATTTTATAGGGTTTGCTGAACCACTGACGCTGAAATGTGGTAGTTTTATGCTAGGCAATTTCCAATTAAAATTAAAAAAGCTTTTAACTTTATCTATAGCCCTTTTAACAGTGTCTTTTACTTTGTCCATAATTCCTACAAATTTATCTTTTAATTCTCCTAATTTTCCGCCAGTAAGTTTATTTATAGCATTGTATCCAATAGAATAATACTCTTTTATTCCTTGCATAGCTCCAGCTACAATGCCCTTTATTCCTCCACCATTTTCCTCATATGCAGATTTGATGTTATTCAATTTTTCTTTTACAAGATTTTTAGCACCTTCTACTGCGTTTGACATAGTATCTTTTATACTATTCCATTTTTCAGAAGTTGCATTCTTTATGCTTTCCCATTTTTCTGTTATAGAGCCCCAAAGAGCTTGAGCCTTTTCTTTTATAGTGTCCCAATTCTGCCATAATGCCACTCCTATTGCAATTAATGAACCTATAGCCAATACAACTAAACTTATTGGATTAGCCGCCATAACTAAATTAACTGCTGCTTGTGCTAATTCTATTGCCTTTAATACTCCTGTTACTACTTTGAAAGCTAAAAAAGCCCCTAGAACTCCACTTAAAATTGGTAAAAGTATATTCATGTGGTCAGCTAAAAAACCCACTGTTTCTAATATTCCTTTTAGTGCCTTACCTGTAACATCAGCTATTGCACTAAAATTAATTGTATCAACAAAAGCTTTTAGCTTAGGCACTCCTTCGCTTTGCAACCAATTAGCAAACTCATTACATATTGGAAGAACCTTCTCTCCTATAGGAATTAATATTCCACTCTGTATTTGCCTTCCTATACCTGCCATAGCCTCGCCAAAGCTATTGTATTGAATTTGGTTTAACTGCTCCATGCTATCAGCGGTCATATCAAAATAGTCGTTTGCAGTAGAAAGCGAAGTCACAACATCTGCCCCTAAATCTTCCCACATTGTTCCCAAAAGGTCTGTACCCGCTAAGTTCTGTTTTACAGGGTCATCACATTTTTTAAGCCCTTCAATGACTTGATTAAAAGCCTCTTTAGCACTATCTCCACCACTAGCAAATTTTTGAGCCATTTCATCTGCATTTAAGCCTATAAGTTCAAACCCTTCAATTGTCGTATCAGAGCCATCTATAACCCTAATAGATAACTCCTTTACAGCGTCTCCTATTTTGTCTAAATTAAATGCTCCTGCTTCTGTTCCACTTTCAAAAATAGAAAACATATCTTCAGCATTCAAGCCAAGTTTTGCAAATTGCACAGAATACTCATTAATGCTGTCTATTAGTTCGTCTGAGTAGTTTAAGCCTTCTTGATAGCCTTGTGTTAGCAAATTGAAGGATTGTTCTGCTGATATCCCAAAGTTATCCATCAATGCTTTTGCGGAACGTGTACTCTCGTTAACTTCTACATCAAAGGCATCTCTGAATCCTATCGCATATTCAGTTACTTTTTGCAATTCATCACCAGATAACCAAAGATTTGTTCTTACTTGTGCAATACTATCTGCTACATCGTCAAAATCTTCGCCGAAATTATTTCCATATATCTCAAGCATAATATCCTTATACTCGTCCATAGTATCATTTGTTTCGCCAGTTTTGACCTGCAAAGAATTAAGAGCCTTTGTCATATCGTCTGTACTTTTTACTGCACCAACTAATGCTCCGCCTATAGCTACCATGCCCCATTTAAGAGCACTTCCAACCTTAGACATTATTCCTTCCATTGAATCAACACCTGCTTGAACTTTGTCATGTGCTTCATTTAAGGAGTTGGATAAGCTGTTTAAGTCTATATCAATTACACCAGCAATTCTAAAGTGGTCTGCCATTTACTCACCCCCTAGCTTTTGAAATTTACTTACTACATTTTCTGCATTATTGCACTTTTCTAGCAAAGACTTGTTTTTTATTTTTCTTTCTGTTTCAAGTCTTTTTTTGCTTTCTACGAAGCTTTCTTTATCTTGTCTGTATGGGTAGGTTGAACAATATAACTGATAATCTCTGTCACTTACAAATTGCATTATGCTTGCAAAAGTAACCATCTCAAACTCCCACAATTCTAATTTACATAACTCAAGATAAGAACTTCTTTTAGTTATTATGCCTACATAATCTTCAAGTAAATCAAATTCTACTTGAAGAGCTTCGTAAAAACCTTTTTAAAGTCATTATTTTTTATAATACCTTCTACCATTTCTGCTAAATCTAATAAGTCTGTTTCTTCTGATATTTCTTTTATGTTTTTCCCATATACATCTGCTAGTAGCTCATAGATTTCTTTTTCTGCATATACTATTTTTTCAAGAATAGTAAACAGAATATCTTGTGTTATACTAGCATTTTCCTTTTCTATTTCTCCAAGTTCTTGTGCTAATGTTTTATTTTCCTCTAAAATAATTGCTATATTGTCTGTGTTATTTTCTAAGCCATTCCTATCTAATTCCTTTAAGAGCTTAACTTTTGCTATTCTGTTTTTCTTTTCTAAGTTTGTATATCTAGCATAAATCTCTCCTAAATAATTCTTAAGTTGTAGCTTATTTATTATTGCTAGTATTTTAAATATACTTTTCCCATATATTTTTACTTCTTTCATTTTCTTCTCCCCACAATAAAAATGAGACTAAATTAATAGCCTCATTACTCTGTTTCTTTTAATGTTATTATTTCAACTGGTTTTGAGGTGAAATTAATTCCTTTATCTTCTTGCTTTATTCTTCCTACAAATTTAACCTTGCATACCGCTTCATCTTTAGATTTGCTATCTAAGCTAAAGCCGGATTCATTGTAGCAATTATGCACAATTACACACATATCTACTCCTGTTGCTGTTGTTCCCACTACTGCAATATCTTTGTATGTACTTTCTGGTATGATTCCTGTTTGAGGAACATAAACATCATATTTTGTGCTAGAATTTTCAGCTTTTACCAAAGAACACATTTCAAAAAGGTTCTTATCGAATACATTTATAGTGCCTTCTACATTACCCTTGCAAGATACTATTCTTTCTCTACCAACTACTGCTCTGTCATTGTCCCCAGCTTCTGTAATTTGGTGCAATTCTTGTTCAAGTGTAAAAGTTACGCCGTCATCATTAACTCCTAATTTTGTTTCATCTGTAAATTTAGAAAACAATGTATCTAATTCATTTGTGGAGAATCCTCCTGCTGTAGTTGCATATAATACGCAGCTATCAAATACATATTTGTTCAATTCTATTCCCCCTTTACTTATAAATATTTATGTAATATTGAAGAACTGTATTTCTTGTTTTTTCTTCATTGTCTACATAATTTGTGAGCCATACATTTTGCCTTATTATTCTTCCATTTGTAAGCATAGCTTTATTTATAACCTTGTCTGTTTCTATTGCCTTTTCTTCTAAACTGTAGTTATCTATAGCACCAACAAAAGTGATTGTAAGCATTATTTCATTCTTGTATTCTCCATCACCTATATTCTCAAGTTTATAGGCTACATAATATCCTTTAGAAAGATTTACTTCCTTAGGAATAGAATTGAAATAAACATCATTGTTTTTCTTACAAATAAGGTTATATATCTCTTCTTGTATTTTACTTATATTTAAATTAATCATTATTATTTAATCCACTCCTTATTGCTTGTAGCAAAGAAGTTTTTATATTACTAATATCTCTATTTAATGTGCTTCTTATATAGCTTTTGTTTTCATATTCAACTTTAGCGGCATAAACTAAAGCAGAACCTATTTTCAAAGCATACTTAGTGCCACTATTGAGTTTTTTGAATGTAATGCTCCTACGTAAATTGCCAGTTAAAACTGGAGTATTAGCTTGTACTTCCGCAACCTCTGCAACTCCTGTAGTGTTCTGCCATGTTTCTACTGCATTTTTTATATCTTCGGTTATCTCGTTTATGTTAAAATCAATTTCCCATCTACTACTCATAAGCTACATCACTTTCTTTTATTGCTAGTAAGGTGTATGCATTCCATACTATTTTTTCTTTTACTGTATAGGTTTTGTTATTCCAAACAAGGAAATCTCCGATTTTAAATAAGTCTAAATTTAAATAAATGTTAAAGGTTGCATCTACTCTTTCACCCCAGTCTTGGAATTTACTTTTTTCTGTAATGGGTTGAATATTGCAGACTATATCACAATTATTTTTAGAGTATTTTGTTACTAACTGTCCTTTAGTGTTCTTTATTACAACCTTGTCAAGTTTATTTATTGTTGCATTATTAAAAAATACCATCATTCTCACCTTTAATACATTTTTAGAAACGGTCTAGGGAGTAAGGCCTTTACCATTCCATCAATCACTACTTCACTTAACTCTGTAGAAGTATAAGAAATAGACTGCGAACCCTGAGAGATAGAAGAAACCCCTGTAGGCCTATTCTCTGTTGTTACTTTGTTATAGTTATCTATAGCGATTTGAATAGCCTCGGGGTACTCTTCTTTTATCTTTTCATTGTCCCAGTCCACATTTAAATAGTGCCTTATGGCTGAAATTATTATTTTTTCTTCCATAATTACGCTATTTCGTATAATAGCCCAGCTATTCCCTTACTTCTTAATGCAACTCTACCGTAGTTAATTAAACCTCTTACAGCGTCTGAGAATGAGCCTTCTAATCTTAATGCCTCTGTCTTGTCTAATTGCTTTCCAAACGCAAATGCAGACTTGTGAACAGCTAGAACAGTATTGGCTGGCACTTCTTCACATTGAATTATAGTCATTCCATTTATTGTAGCTCCTTGAACAATTCCGTTAGGTAGCACGTTGAAATTGTCTACAAATCTCTTGTCTTTGGCCATTAAGTTGATGTATTCAGCGCTTGCTATTACATATCTTCCAGCTACAGGGCACTTATTTTTTGAAAGAATGGTTCCTAAATCAACTATATAATCATAAGCCTCATCACAAGTAGTTATTGATTTCTTTGCTGAACTTGTTCCAATTAATTGCTTATTTGATGTAGTTGGAACTTTCGCCATTTCAGCCAATACATCAGTATCAATAGTTTCTTTTATATCTCTAGCTTTTTCTTGTACCAACACACTTAGAACTTCGCCTGCCGCCTGCACTCTATCTACATCTCCCATTTTTAAAGCCCAATATTTAGCCTTGTCAAAAGGTAGTTCTATCTCAGAAGTACTAGCTTCGTCATATTCCACTTTTCCTTCGTAATCCTTTATAGTCCCACCAGATACAGTATTAAAAATAGCCTTTCCGCCTCTTATTTCAGTCGGTGGAGTAGTGATAAGGTCGACAACGGAAATACCCCTCCATTCAGTTAATAGAGCTGTTTCCCATACGCTTGGTATAAAACTTGTTATTGCCATTTATCATCATTCCTTTCTATTATTCTTCGTTTTCTTTTTTCCATTTCCCATATAGACTTGGATTTTTTTCTACATCTCCCCATGTGATTTTACCTCCTTGGCTTGGTGTTGGTGGAGTGTAGGAACTTCCTTTGATTTTTTCATTCACTTTTGTGTCAACACTTGAAGAAATTATTTTATTTATCTTCTCTATGTTTGCATTGGTAATCTCATCATTAGCACCTAAAACAAAATCTAACAAATCTGAACTAAGCCCTTTTTCGCCTAGGATTTTTGAATATTTAGAACTCATTTCAGCTTTAATTTTATCTTGTTCCATTTGCTTTATTTTAGCTTCCATTTCTTTCAGCTTTATTTGGTCCTCAGTTAGACCTTCGTTGCTTCTCTTTTTTATTTCCTCTTCAACCAAGGAAGGAAGTGTTTTCTCCTTAAAGGTGTTAATTCCTTTGCTAACCTTAGAATCTAAAGTAGAAGTGTAATAACCCTTTATTTCCTTGTTGCTGTTTAGCATTTCCTTGAAGTCTTCCACTGTTGCTTTGCCAATATCAAATTTAGAAGGCTTAAAATCCTCTATGCCTAAAATTGTTTCGTTTATATCTGTGTCATCTGAAATATCTTTTAACAAATTCAGCAATTCACTTTTTAACATATTTTTTCTCCTTTCCTTTACAGTATTCTTCCTATAAAGTGTGCCTTTTAACGTCATGCAGGACAAAAAATAAAAGCTATATACTTTTTTTCCATTCTTCGTAAGCTTTCCAACTAACTTCTTTCTTGCTTATGTTGTCTAGTCTAGTTTTAGGCTTCCAATCCTTGTTAGGAAGGCTTATGTAAGTGCACCTGCAAAGAGGATGCTTAGGAAGTTGAATAGGCTTTTTACTTATTTCAAAAGTTTGCCCATCAAATTTACCACAATCAGTGCAGGTTTTAGAATCTAGTGTGGCACAATACATCACATATTCAATGTTATGTTCTTTCTCCCATACATCATTTACACCTTCCATAACCCTTGCAACTTCTGTCTGAGCTAATCTTTTAGTGTTAAAAGCATTGGAATTATACTTATCCTTAATTGCTTTTTCTATTTTGTTTAAATTAGTTTCACCATTAAGGAATTTTTTAACTTCAACTTTTAGAAGCTTAGCCACATTATTTTTATTATCCCAAATTCTGTTGCTATAATTCTTACCACTAATTTTTTCGCTAATTATTTTATTTAATGCTTTGTTAGTTATTTTTTTAAGTTTAAAATTTACTCCAAAACTAAGAAGAAAGCTATTTGAATAATACTTATCTGCTCCAATATCCTTTAGTAATGTTCCTATTGCAGATTTTTCCAAGTCCATTTCAGCTTCTAGGATTAAATCTATTTTATCACTCAAAACTTTAAATAGCTTAGTTTGTTCTGCTAGGGACAAATTCATGCAATCGCCTACTACATTGTATTTAAGCATTATGTTTGCTATCTCTTGCAGAATTAAATCTCTGTTGGCTTTTTGTGTTTTTAAAAGGGTTAGGAGTTGCCTATCACCTCTTTTATAGAGTTCTTCAGCGAACTTTATAATATTATCAGTGAAAAATTCTTTATTATTCATTTTCTCCACCATCTTCCAATACATCTAAATCATTTGTTAAATTCATAACTTCCTTTTGCTCCTGCAACATTCTCTGCCACTCTTCCTCTGCATTAGTAACAAAACTTAGCCTAGATAATCCAGTTTTTATGGATAATTTGCCATTTAATTGGCTCATTATCTGTGCAGTTTCGATGTCATTAGAAGGAAGATTTAGTTGTGGCTCTATCTTTATATCCTTATAGTCATAATTTTTACTGCTTGTAAGATTTAGATATGTGAAGAGACACTTAATTCTTGCCTTTACGCAATTCTTTATAGCTTGATTTTGTGCTATTATCTTTAATCTGAGGCAATTCATTCTAGTTAGTAACATTGTGCCAGATGTATTGCTTTGAATTTGTGTTTGATTATCTATATGTTGTGCAACTCTATATATATCTTCTTTTACTATATCCCTGTACTGGCGGATAAAATCACTAGGGATACTCTTTACTAACCATTCAGCCTTACAATTAGCTTCAGGTAGTTGCATTATCCCCATTTTTTTCATTTTTGTAGCTTCATTTTCCTCAATATTGACCCCTGTGAGAACCAAGTAAGCCAATCTGGTATCAGCTATTTCATTACTCCAGTCGCTCATTAAAGCCTCGTAGCAGTCCTGTAGTAGCTTTATGTTGTTAAACAAGGTATCTTTCTCCCTGTTGTTCAATCTCGCCATACCGACGGGCACACAGCCAAAATAATGTGGAGTAGGGGGAGATATTTCTATGAAGCCGTCTTGAAAATGATATATATAATTGTCATCTATTATTTCCATGTAGATATTATCATCTAATTCCTTTTTGTAGAAATATATGAAAAGTTGAACTTTCCCCTCTGTATCACAATAGGCTATGGAAGTTAGAGGGTTAAATTCTTTTATCTTGAATTCCTCGTCGTTCACGTAGTACAATTCGTAACTTTCCCCAAATATCAATAAGTTTGTAGCTAGTTCCGTGTCTAAAGTGGCACTAATACCACTTAACGCGTCTTCAATTTCCTTTACACTTTCTGAGTTGTTGCTTCTACTTACATACGTGATAGGCTGTCCCACCATAAAGCTTACTTCTTCTTCGATAAAGGATTTTATGAAGTTATCAACTATTTTTCTATTGCTCCTGTCTGTAGTAGGGTACTCTCTCAAGGTATCAGTCACCCCTACATAGTAGTTGTACATAGTTGAACACAATTCCCTTCTTCTTTCGTATTCATCTTTTAGCTTTTGAGCTATTTGAAAATCATATTTCACCGTGTCACCTCCTAAAACAATATCTTTCTGTCCAATAATTTGATAGTGTTATTTTTACCTACCGCGTCGGTCACGCTATACCTAAAAGCGTCCATATAGTGGTTAAATTTGTCTATAGGTTTATTAATATATTCCCCTGTTTGTCTGTCTTTTTGCCATGTATAATTTAGAAATTCTTCTACTATGTCTTTACAATTAGGATGAACATAAATAGTATATTCTTGTACCACTGAAATTCCATTCATAATTGAATCTTTTCCCTTTGCACACGCCACAACTCTTTTTGCTCCCATTCGTCTTAAATCTTCTATAGACTTTTGTTCTGCACAGTCACAAACAATTCTTGCTGTATGTATTTCCATTTCTTGAAGCTTTTTAAATATTTCCTCGTTGGTCATACCTTTAGAAGCATAACCTTTGTAAATCCATATTTCCTTAGTCGTTTTTTTAATAAGGGAACATATAATTGCAGTTGGATCATGCACATAGCCCCAGTCTAACCCGTAAATAGGCATGACTTCTTTGTCCTTCAATATCTCTTTGTAATCAAAAGCCTTTTCGGTCCAGTTGTTATATACCTTTTTATCAAGGGAACTAAACTCACCTTCTGCGTAAATCTTATAGTAGGCATAGTTTGTCTTTTTCATGCCCAAAAGGTTGTCTATATACTCCTTGGGGAGGAATCTATTATCCCTATACGTGGTGTGAAGTATAGTCGTGTTCCTTTTGTCATATTCAGCTTCATCTGCAAACCATCTCTTATAACACCAGTTAGCCTTAGAAACTGGGTTAAAGGAAACTATCACCTCATTATAGGGCTGTTTGCTCCTTAAACGTAAACACAATTGGTCATAATCCTCTTCCTCTATTTCCGTTGCCTCTTCTATCCATATATCAGTTATATCTGCAATAGACTTTATTCTTTCTCTATCACTTAGTCCTTTAAATAAAAAAATAGAGCCATTAGGGAGCTCTATAGTCATATCCGTTTTATTTATTCTGCATTCATCATATAATTGCCATTGACTAATCATAGACTTAAAAAGTGCAAAGCAAGAATCTCTTAATGTATTATCAACTTTTCTTACAATTAAGCATTTCCTATTTGGATACTTAAGATATTTATAGATGAGTTTTTGGGTTATAAATACTGACTTTCCACTACCTGCACCACCATAATACACGCTGAATCTTTTATTGTATTCTTCCAAATGTGAGAGGTAGGCTTGGTTGAATATTTTTTTGCTTATTTTTAATTTTGTTGTTGGCATTTAGACCTCCCCTCCTTTTGTCTGAAAAAATATTTATTTCACCCACGGCATGGTGGGTCTGAGGCAATTTAGAACCATACCCCCACCTTACACTGCACGACTACACAGCCAAATTCGTTTTTGTTCAGTTTCGCTAAATTATTATTTAACGAAAAATTAAAGTAAAACGCCATAAGCCTAGTGTTTAAGCCATTCTTTTTGCTTCGTTTTTTGCTTTTATTTATGAGGGTGAGGAAAAGCCTTTTATACATGAATATTATTCAATATTATTTGCATATATTCTATGTTTATTCATCATCCAACTCTACTGAAATAGTTTTATTTTCTACTACCTGTTCTGTCTTATCTACGTATCCGTAGTTGTTCTTAAGTGTAAATATCGCGCCAACCGTACTATTCTTGCTGAATAATGCTTGTTCATAGTTCATTTCTATATATTTCTTAGCCTTCTTTATTGTGTTTACAAAACCAACTTTAACGGTATTATCAAACCTTTTAAACCTATCTGTTTCTAACATTTTTTCATAATCCAATAGAGATTTACGTTCAAGGTCTAGTACATAACACAACCCTGTAACTGTTGGCACTTCTCCAGTCTTTTGGCAATCTTCAAAATACTTGTCAATTAATACTTGCATTTCTTCTGGGTTATTATATTTAGCTGGTCTGCCATTCCATTTTGTCATATTAATCAACTCCTTTTACCTATATAAAAAGACACCTCAAAGGTGCCTACTTTACTGTTTATTCTTCATTGTTTTAGCAAGCCTATACAGTATAAAGTCAAAAACTAAAAATGCAATTCCTAGCAGTGTATTTACCAACATAAGAAGTAAAGATAAAGGTATTAAAATAATACAGCATGCTATAGTTACGTAGTAAGAAGCTTTGATTGTTTTCTCGCTATATTGTACTGGCTCTACGCTATTAGCTTTCTTATGCCCAGTCTTACCTGTGCTTGCAATATCTTTAATTCCAAATGTAGTTTTATTATAGACTTTATTGTAAGCTGCTTTCTTAGGGTCCTTTATCCACCCTACACCTTTTTTCCCGTATCCAGGAATAGTAGCTTTTTTAACTTGCCTTTTAAGATTCCCTGTCGTTCTAGCACTAATACTCTTTTTAATGCTAGGCTTTCTCATTCCTATTTTCATGTTATCAACCTCCTTGTTTTAATTTTCTACAAAACAGTAAAAAATCCTCTAACTAGAAAGTTGCTCTAGCTAGAGGAAATATAATTAAGGAGATTTCTAACGAGTCATGAAAACTCATTGCAGTTTACTACGATATAATTATAAGGCTTCCAGTACTGACATTACAATGACTTTTACTGACATTTGCATGACATTTAGTGACATTTACTCTCCTAAAATACCCCTAATCTCGTTAAGCCCTTCCCCATGCAGTCTTAAAACTTGTCTTACATCTGCATAACCCATTTCATCTGCTATACAATCAAAAGACTTGTCATTTACGTACCTTTGATACAGTACATTGTAGCACTTAGCCTTATGCACTTTGTCTATTGTCTTAATTACATCAAGCTTAATCCTTTCTAAACTCACTATATCAGCCTTAATTTCGTTTTCTATCTCAACTATGTCTGCTACATCATTTCCTATACTATCTCCACTCTCACGGCTTGTCTGCACCTTCTCAAAGTAGTTTAAGCCTTTTAGAGAGGTTGCCATATCCCTTATATGTGCTAACTGTACTTTTTTGTTCTCTATTTTAAGCTGGTAAACTTTAATTTGGTTTAAATATTCCTTTACTGTCATACATTCCACCCTCTTTCTCTTAATTTTTCTATATGTTTTTGTTCTGCTTCCTGTATTTCCTGGAGTGTAAAGTTTCTGATTTGGAGTAAATTTAATGAAGCTTGCACCAAATCATAAAATTCTTCAAGTTGGTTTTCATCATTTTTAGCATTTATAAACTCATACAGTTCTTCAATAACTTTAACAATCTGTCCTTTTTCATCTGGCAATTTTTCTATATCAAGAAATTTCATTTTCATATTCTATATCTCTCCATTCTTCACCATCCCACATAAGAATCCTTAATCCTGCTGGAGCTATAACATCTGCAAGCCCAAAACATTCTCTGTATCCTCTTGCATATTTAACTACTATGAAGCTTTCAGTTGCTAAAATTATTTTGCCTATTTTCTCTTTTCTCCTTCTTGTTGTATCAGCACTGGTAATAACTCTTACTTTACTTCCTAATTTTGCTAAGATTTTGTACATGTTTTTCTTCTTCTTTCTTTACACAATGTTTTATTATGTCTCTATAATTCAAAACTTATTTGTCCATCTAATACTCCATTTTCATTAGGTATATCTTCCCATCCAATACCTATATAATCTAAAACTCTACCCCATCCATATTTTTCTCCTTTTTCATCTGTACAACATTCATACATCCAGTAGTGCCATTCTTTAGGATTATTTTCTCTTAGTCTATCAAATCTATGTGGCCTTTTTTCAAGTTGTATTCCAAACCCACACATAGAGCAACCAGTTCTTTGAGCTTTTGTTGTGTATAAAGTTCCATTGGCTTTTCTTTTAATTTCTCCATATATTGTTGGTATTGGTACTTCTAGTTCTAATGCAAGTTGTAAAATATCTTGTCTATTGAATATTGCAAACGGAGCTGATCTTATTGTTGACTTTCCAAAATAATTACATCCATTTATCATTAATGATTTTTCTCTTCTACCTCCTTCAGAAGCCATTAATCCTAAAAATGGAACACTATTATGTTCTTTTGCCCAGTCAGCAGATGATTTTTCTTTTAAATAATAGCAACATTTTGAAGAAACCTTAAATGGAGCTATTTGATAGTGTACATTCTCATTTTCATTCTCATATCCAGCAAACAATTCTAACCATTTTTGTGCGAGCTTCATTTTTGAACCTTTTCTCCAACCACCATAGGCTCCTGTTTCTCCAGTTATTATTGCATGTCTAACTGTTTTATTTTTTTCTGTTGGAGCTTGTAAATGTTCTATTTTTGAAGCTATCTCCTTTGATAATACTGGAAACCCAAACTCTTGTAGGATTTGTGTCTTGTTCCAAAAAGAACCGTCAGCCTTTTTAGCAGATTTAATTCTTATAATTCCTAATTGTTTATGAACTTCTTGTATGCTTTTATCTTCCAAGTATGAAACTGAAACTCCTGGAATATTTATTCCTATACTTTTTAAAAATAAATATAATGTTATGCTATCTAAACCACCAACTGATACATGACAATTCAATTCTCTTTTATCACATTCTTTTATAAACTCTTTAGCTCTTATCTCTGCATATTTCTTTTTCCATTCATATGGTTGTTTCTGCTTAACCATAAAATTTGCTATTTTAGTCTTTGCATCTATTTCATTCATGTGTTCTATAACACTTTTTGCCATTTTAACTCTTCCCTTTCATTTAAAATTTAGAGGGTGTTTCCACCCTCTTTTTTAGGTTGACTTACAAAAATCCTGAATTTAGTTTTACTAAACTCTTTATTGAAATCCTGCTATTTTTTTCATAAGCCATGATTTGCCTTTTAATGACTTGCTTAGGTCAACTCTGGATTTTCATATATATTTCCTATTACTTCTATTTCTCCATGGGAATAATATTCAAAATCTGTGACTATAGTATCTGTTGTAAGTATAAATCTTGCATTTTCTGCTTGGTATTCAACTCTGTACAAATCTTCTTCGTCGTAAAGCTCTACTATGTCACCCTCATAAATTTCCTTGCCATTCTTATCCTTGAATCCTGTGTATTCCATCAGTTCATAAGCTCCATCTTTACCACTGCCATCACCATTTTGCAAATTGTAATACTGAAATATATTAAATTCGTCAAACCATGCACTGTCATGGCTATTCTCCCCACATATGTGCATACATTCAAGGTCTTTGTCCCATACTCTAAATTTAATCTCTCTGCTCATTTTTTAGCTCTCCTTCAACAAAATATTTTCTCTTAGCTCTATTTTTAATTTTTCTAAATATCTATCTCTAATAACTCCCATAATAAAATTATTAGGTGCAACTATTGTTATAAATCCTTCTCCTTGTTTTATATCTGATTCCATGAACCATGTTTTATATCCAACTTCTCCAACAAGGTTAAAGATTTTTTTATGGGTTTCTGTTGGAAAGAAAATAGATGGAGGTTGTGTTATATTTTCTTCTCCTTCTTTCTCCTTCTTTTCATTCTTTTCATTCTTTTCATTCTTTATATATTCTTTATCATTCTTGTTTGTATTTTTCTGTGTTTGTTCTGTGTTTGCTCTGTGTATTTTTGGCGTTTGCTCTGTGTTTTTTCTGTGTTTGTTCTGTGTTTGTTCTGTGTTTGGTACTTTCCCACTCAAGCCAGTATTTTCAAGGCTTAGAGGTGTGTTATTTTCTTGATATTTTTCATAATTTACTATTTTGATTACTGTTTTAGAAGTATCACTCAAACATTCAATCATTTTGTCACTTTCTAACTGCTTTAAAAAGTGCTTAACCTTGCAAGTTGACCACTTCCATCTCTCAGAAAGTTTCCTTATAGAAGTCACTCTTTCACCAGTTTTTACAACAATTAAGCTCCCATTAATCATTACTTTGTTTTCTTTGTGATTTGCCATAAGCAGAAGGTCTACCCATGCCTGCCCTCTACTAAATGGCTCACAATTCCATAACCAATGCTCCTGGATATTTCTATAAATCTTTATCCAACCTTCCGCCATTGGCATTCACCTACCTTATTTCCAGCCCTGGCATTGCAACATAAGTTTTTATACCAGTTAGCTCTTCTATTTCTTTTCTAAATCTCTTAGGTTCTCCATTACCTTCACTAATATGAATTAGTGTTATATCCTTTGTTCTGCTTAAATCCCAAGTTTTAAGGGTTTCTTTCAAGGTTTCCAAACTCATATGACTCTTAAGAACCCTTACTCTATATGGCGGAATTTCCTCTAAAATATCCTCACTATAGTTACATTCTATAAGTATATGGTCCACATTTATAAATGTATTTCTAAGATAATAAGTATCTGTAGCGAATAATATCCTTCCTAATTCTTTATGTTGTAGAAGAAATCCTAAAGGCTCGCTTACATCATGCTCCACATTAAAAGGGACAACATCAAACCCACCTATCTTATATCTTTTTCCATGCTTAACTATGTTAATTCTATGAGTTGCAGAAGACTTAAAGTCAATCCCTTCTTTTGTTCCTCCACTCATATATACATCTATACCAGCATTCATAATTTCATCAGCAACCTTGCAATGGTCTTTATGTTCATGGGATACTAAGCACCCAACAACTTTACTTAGGTCAAAATTTAAACCTTTCAAAATATCTTTGTATCTAATTCCACATTCTAATATCAATATTTCTTTTTCAGTTTCAAGCAAGTAACAGTTACCCGAACTGCCACTTGCCAATACCTTAATACTCATTAGAAAGGTGCTCCTTCAAACATACCTTGTTGTCCTTCAACAACATCTTCCTTGACTTCTTCTTGTGGAATATCTATAACTTCTTGGTTTGCATTATCTTTTATCTCTTCCTTAACTTCTTCATATGTTGCTTCAACTGGTTCTTGATTATCTACATAAGACACATTACCTACTATGTCTCCATCAACTGCATTACTACTTATTACTCCCTGGTCCGCTTGTAGGGCTGTTTGCATTTCTATACTTAATATTCCATACTTGCTAAGCAGTAGTTTCAATACAGTTTTTGTTGCCATGGCGTCAAAGTTGGTACTCCACAAACTTTTATCTCTTATATATTCTTTAGGACTTTTATAGCTTTGACTGTACTTTTTACCATGCTTTTCAAGTTCATCAACTGTCATGTATAGATATTTTTCAAACCCATTTATTAATTTGAAATAGCCTAAATATCCTATTACCTTGCCTGTATCTGTATTTTCTTCATTGAACTCAATCTCTCCAGTAAATCTGTTGAACTTCTTAATATCGCCCTCGTAAACTGGTGTTGCATTAATTGTTTTATATTGCCCACTTCTCATTGCAAGTTGTATGAAGCCTTTGTATCCCATCTGAAATTGTGCAACTTTACCTTTATTTTTATCATTGTAAGGCACTATATAGGCAAAGCCTAAGTTTGGGTCTATTGGTAAATCCATAGTAGCTGCGACTACTGCACTTCCGACAATGCTAGAAGGCTCTGCTCCAATTAGCGCTGGGCTATTAGAAACATTTATTACACTTGAAATAAATCCTGGTGCTTTTTTACCTAAAAGTTCATTAAATCTCTTTTTAAAATCATCTTTACAAAGTAGTCCTTTTACTGTTATTGCTGGTTTTTGTGTTCTGTTTGCAACTTGTCTATTTTCCATTTTTATTCCTCACTTTCAATTTTTAATTTCTTATTTTTACCAACCTTCAAATTGATTATCTGCCCTTTAAAATCAACTATATTGTTAATAGATTCCCTATTGTCTATAAATATTGGAGCTTGTACTCCATAATGTTTTGATAGAGTTTTGATGATACTCAATCCTGCATTTATTCTTCCTGCTGTATTGACGTTACTGAAAGGTACTCCATCAACCATTGCTTCGCAACATTCAGAAAGTCCTCCATTCACTTGATTGTTGAAAAGCTTGAAGGTAACTGCTCCACCAAACTTTTCATTGATGCTGCTTTCCAATAGTTCAACTTTGGTTCTTATAAATTCTTCTCCTAGATATAATCTGCCTTCTAGGTCTGCAATTTTAACATTTAACTTTTTCTCTTCTGCTTTAAGTTCTTCTATTCTTGCAAGGAGTTTAGCATTATTGTCCTTTGCATTTAGTTGCTTGTTTATGCCTTCTAATTGCTCCTGTAACTCTTTCTTTTTCTCTTTTAATATAGAATTATCTGTTGTTCCAAAAGCCTTCATATCGGCTTCTACAAGTGCTATTTCTTTCACTATTTCTTCCATACCTGGAATAACTAACTCTGTAGCATTATTAAAGCTTTCCTTTTGCTTTTCTAAGTCAAGTAGTTCAGCTTTCTCACCTTCAATTTCTTTTTCGATTTCTGAAATATTACACCTACATTCTGTAATTTTAGAGACATTTCTGTTTATTTGCTTCACTAATTCTGCTATTTCGTCACCAAGTTTCTTACCATCTGCTGTTATGGAATCTAATTGTTTTTTCTTATCAACAACAAAAGTAATTTCTGTATTTTTCTTAATCTCAGCTATTTTTTCAATCTCATAAGGCCTACCACAGCAAGGACAAACAGTCTGAGTTTCATCAAATTCAAACACATTTTTATTTATCTCTACCCATTTCTCTCTAAGTTCTTGTTGCTTATCTCTTTTTGCGTTCATTTCATTGTCTAGCAAGTCATTTGAATTCTGTAACCTTTTTACATTGGCTTCCATATCAGCTACGCTAATAACCTTTATTTTTACTTTGCTTTCTATTTCGGCTATTTTGTTTTTGATATCCATCAAAGGCTTTTGTGCTTCTTGCACTGCCTTAGTTGCTAGTTCATTTTGCTTATCCTTCAATTCAAAAAGTTTATCTTGAAGCTTCAATTTTTCTTCATTTACCTTTGAACTGTCTACAATTTGTTCTTCAAGACGTTCTATTCCACTAACCACACTTCTTTTTTGAAACTCGAGTATTGTGGTATCCACTTCTGCGATAGAATTGTTACATTCATCAATTCTGAAAGGAATGCTTTTCAACTGGTCTTTTAGTTTTCCTATGCTTGCCTTAGTCCTCTTGACAAAATTATCTATACCATCTTGCATTTCATCTTTTAGAGGGCTAAGTGAAGGATTGTAAGAAATAATGTTTTCCTCTTCTGGTTCACCTGTAATCTCTAGTAATATTTTTCTTTGGTCTTGCCATTTTATGCTCGGAAAGTATAAAGGATTGGTAACCATCTTGAACAAATCTTCATTTACAATACTGTTGATTGTGGCTTGATAATCTTTTAATTTAGTAGGTATTCTGTCCACTTCAAATGTTGTTTGAGTTCCTTTCAGTTCTGCTTCCGCTTGCCCTCTTTGCTTTACCCATTTTTCAGAAAGTGTCCTACTAAATGTTCTTTCATATCCATCTACATCTAATATTGCAGTTACATTTGTTTCTAAACCATGTAATACATTTCCTTGGCTATCTAGTGGCTGTACTTCAAAAGCACTTTTCCCTTGGCTATCTTTCCCAAAAAGTAGCCATAAAAAGCCATCAAATATTGTTGTTTTTCCTGTTCCATTTTCTCCAGTGATGTTTGTAATCTTTTCAAAATCAAGGCTTAATTCTTTTACGCCTTTAAAGTTCTTAAGAGACAATTTCTTTAGCAATATATTCATCTTTCTTTTCCTCCTCTTCCTCTTCTTTTATGATGTCCTCTGCGTGTTTTACAAAAGCTTTAACCGTGCTTAGGTCAACTGCATTTAAATATCTTGATATTAGATTTTCAAAGAATTCTTTTTCTATGATTCCTTTGAATTCTCCATCATCTGATTTGAGTTCTATTTTATTTCCAACTTTCATTTCTACTTCAAGAAAGTTGGAGAAATCAACTACTACCTCCATTTTCAAATCCTCCTTTTTGTGATATAATGTTCTTGAATTTTTTCTTTTTGCTAGAAGAAGAACTTAGGTCTGCTCAATTCTTCCTCTAGTATTTTTCTTTCATAAGCCTTTTGCTCTTCTGCTTCTAGGCTATCCAAGTAAGCTCTAAGATTTTTTTTGATGTGTTTTCCTCTTATCTTTCCTGTTACTGCTTCTCTTGAGATATTGTAAGCACTCCCTCTAGCATAGCCGAAGTCTCTTATCAATCTTTTAATTATTTCTTCACTCCCAA
>OGUL01001112.1_pt1 | contig 24475 bp, 15 predicted proteins | sample 1553651 | NCBI WGS metagenome assembly OGUL01 (sample SAMEA2580048, study PRJEB22360) | human gut metagenome | biome: human gut; feature: human-associated habitat; material: faeces | place: Denmark | collected 2008/2010
TGCTAAAAAAAGAGAGGGCTTTTGTGGAATGAAGAACCGTATTTCGCCAATTTAACACCTATTGCATTCGTTTTTACATTTGTTTATTCGATTATTTTATATGCTTTTTCAAAAGCAAATGAAGGCAATACATTGATTTCCAATCATATGATAAAAACGTCCTGTTTCAGGAGTGATAGAGGCAGTGATACAGGATGTTTTCCTCTATCACTCCTCTAACGCTTGAATATTAATAGCTACAACCTTCGTAGTGATAGAGTGATAGAGGATTTGTAGAAAACTTCGTATGGAGATCACAACCTTGGAAAATTTTGATGCGGTTGTCCTGTTGTGAAAGTCGGGGCTTTGTGTGTAAAAAAAGAAAAGGTGTGCAATTTTGAACATACATTCATGCAGTTCAATATTGCACACCTTCGTCGTTCATAGCAAATACTAAATATTAACCGATTGAACCTCTCATGCGGTCTTCAAAAGCAGATAGAGCCGCTTTTGCCCCTTCTCCCATTGCTATGATTATCTGTTTATAGGGTACGGTCGAGACGTCGCCCGCCGCATAGATGCCGGGAACATTCGTCCGACAATACGCATCGATTACAATCTCACCCGGTTTGTTCGTTTCGACAACGTCGCGGAAAACGCCACTATTGGCTGCCAAGCCGATTTGGACAAAGATTCCGTCCAGGTCGATCACCCGCTCCGCATCCGTCTTACGATCTTTTACACGAAGACCTGTCACCTTATCGCCATTACCGAGCACTTCCAAAGATTGGGAATGCAAGAAAACTTCCACATTCGGCAAGCTCTTTGCTTTTTCCTGCAACACTTGGTCGGCTTTCAGTTCGTCCATAAATTCCAGAACCGTCACTTTCGAACAAATGCCAGCCAAATCTATAGCTGCTTCGATACCCGAATTTCCACCGCCGACAACCGCTACGTGCTTACCTTTATAGAACGGACCATCGCAGTGAGGGCAAAAAGCGACACCTTTTCCGATATAGTCCGCTTCGCCCGGAACATTCAACTTGCGCCAGCTTGCACCTGTCGCCACGATAAGGGCAGGAGCAGAAAAACGTTCACCGGTAGAAGTGGTCAGAAGTTTCGCCGATCCATCCAGTTCGACTTTATCCACACGGCGATGCTCCAGTATATCGACCGGATAGTCGTTGATGTGCATCAGAAGGTCGTTCGCCAACTGCTTTCCAGTAGTCTGAGGAACGGAAATCAGGTTCTCGATACCGACCGTTTCTTTGACCTGTCCTCCGATACGTTCGGCTATCACAGCAACATTCAAGCCTTTACGTGCCGAGTAGATAGCAGAAGCTGCACCGGCAGGTCCACCCCCCACTATTAACACATCATAGTTCTTAACAGGTTTTTCAACAGAGTTATCAACACCCCCTTCATTAATTCCGTATTGGGCTTCGAGTTTGGAAAGCAATTCTCCCAAATCACTACGCCCCACATTGATCAGTTTGCCATCGGCAAAAACAGAAGGGACTCCCTGTACTTTCATTGCCTCAACTTCTTTTTGGTTGATAGCGCCATCCACCGTTTCGTGGGTGATCCGGCTATTGAGAGTAGCCATGACATTGAGTGCCTGCACTACATCCGGACAATTGGTGCAAGTAAGAGAAACATAAGTCGTCAGCTTGATCGGACCATTCAAGGCTCTGACACGAGCACAGATACTTTCGTCCGGTATATTTTTACCTTTTCCATCACTATTCAGGACAGCTAACAACAAGGATGTAAACTCATGTCCGTTAGGTACTGCACGAAACCGGATACCGGTAGGCATACCGTCTTTTACAATTGTAAACTGAAGTCCTTCGCCATCCGCAACGCTGCATGACAAATGATCCGAGCATGATGCCACATCACCAAGCAGGTCTATTAGCTCCTGACGGCTTTCGTGATCGGGAGCGACTTGTATATCAAATACATATTGAGATACCAGTCCGGAGAAAATATCCGAAAGCTGGTCTTTCATTGCTGAGTCTAACATAACTTTAGATCTTACCAACCAAGTCGATGCTCGGCTTCAAGGTTGCTTCGCCTTTTTTCCACTTTGCAGGACAAACTTCGTTCGGGTGAGAAGCAACGAACTGGGCAGCTTCGACTTTACGAAGCAATTCGTCTGCATTACGGCCGATACCGTTATCGTGGATTTCGGCAATCTTGATCTTTCCCTCGGGATTTACCAGGAACGTACCGCGATAAGCCATCCCCTCTTCTTCAATCATCACACCGAACGCACGGCTTAAAGCCCCTGTCGGGTCTGCCAGCATCGGATATTTGATCTTACGGATCGTTTCGGAAGCATCATGCCATGCTTTGTGTACAAAGTGCGAGTCTGTACTTACGGAATATACTTCGACACCCATTTCCTGAAATTTGCCGTACTTGTCAGCCATATCGACCAATTCGGTCGGACATACGAACGTAAAGTCGGCAGGATAGAAGAAAAAGATAGCCCATTTGCCCTTGATATCTTCGCTACTTACTGTCTTGAAACTACCATTCTGAAAAGCCTGTACTTTGAATTCGGGTACTTGTGAATTGATAATTGGTTCCATGATTTTTACTATTTAATTTGTTACTACTATTTTTTGTTTACCCTACAAAGGTAAATCGTAAGATACTGATTGAAAGAATTTTTCAAATTGATAATTTTTATCTGCCGATAGACGGATTTCTATCTGCAAGCATACTTATCTACTATGACAATAGGAAGCAAAGTAATGTTTTCCGAAACAATAAAAATATACCTAATTGTAGGTAAAATACCTTTCGATCATACCATGTGATTCTTTAATTGTTAACTTTGGATGTTAACTTAAAAATATTCGAAGATGAGAAGAGCTAGTTTGTATAATACATTTTCAGCAAGTCTATTGCTCGTTTGCAACGCATGGCTTTCTTCATGTGTCTCACAAATACCCCTTACAAAGGAAAAACCGGTAAACAATTCCACTTATCAAGTCGAATATCTGTTCGAACACGAAGGGTGTAAGGTCTATCGTTTCATGGATATGGGACATTACATCTATTTCACCAACTGCGAGGGAGATGTTACCAGTATTGAAAGCGACAGCGTCCGCACAGTCAACCGGATCAGCCGTAAACCGATCATCATCAAAGAGCAGACACTCGATTAGGCTTATACGGTTATCCCGTGTTTACTAAAGATCGCTTTAGCATTGGCCAGACGTTCTGCTGAAAGCGGTTCCACACCTTTCAGCTTATAGTCCAGGCCTTGTGCCTCATATTTGTAAGCTCCCATTGTATGATAAGGCAGAAGTTCGGCTTTCTGGACCACGTTATATGAACTGATATATTCGGCCAGCTTGCTCAAGGCTTCATCATCGTCCGTCAGGCCGGGCACGATCACGTGGCGAATCCATACAGGGATGCCGCGTTTCTCCAGTTCATCAAGAAAGCGTAAAGTATTATCGAGTTTTACGGCCGTCAAACGGGGATGAAGACCGGCGTCGATCGTCTTGATATCTAACAGAACCAGATCGACCTGTTCGAGCACCTCCAATGCTTTACCGGAACAGATATAGCCGGAAGTGTCCAACGCCGTATGAATACCGTTCTCACGGCAAAGGCGGAAAAACTCTTTAAGGAATTCAGGTTGTAACAAAGGCTCGCCACCGGTCACGGTAACACCACCTTTAGCGATAAAATTCTTATAGCGCAGCACTTCGGCAAGCAACGCTTCAGGTTCCAGCAGATAAGGCGTTTCACGCTTTACCTCCCAGGTATCCGGATTGTGGCAATACAGACAACGAAGCGGACATCCCTGCATAAAAACGACAAAGCGAATTCCGGGACCGTCAACGGTCCCGAAACTCTCTAAAGAATGTATACGCCCCAACATATTAATCAATGGACAATTATAAACTGCTGTTGATGGTGCGCGAGATGACGTCAAGCTGCTGTTCGCGTGTCAGCTTCACGAAGTTGACGGCATAGCCAGAAACGCGGATCGTAAGCTGCGGGTATTTCTCCGGATGCTCCATCGCATCTAACAACAAGTCCCTATCGAACACGTTCACATTCAGATGCTGGCCACCGTCAGGCGTAAAATAGCCATCCAACAGGCTCACCAAATTATTTATCTGAATATCGCGCTCCTTACCCAACGTAGCCGGTGAAACGGCAAATGTATAGGAAATACCGTCATGCGCATGCTGAAAAGGCAGTTTGGCTACAGAAGCCAAAGCGGCGACAGCCCCTTTCGTATCGCGTCCGTTCATCGGGTTAGCTCCCGGAGCGAACGGCGTACCACCCGGACGGCCGTCGGGAGTCGTTCCGGTTTTCTTTCCGTAGACCACGTTTGATGTGATCGTCAGGATAGATTGTGTCGGAGTTGCCTTGCGGTATGTCTGATGCTGGCGCAGATATTCCATAAACTTCTCAGTAATGTCGACAGCAATACTGTCCGTGCGGTCGTCATTGTTTCCGAAAGGTACATATTCGCCTTCGCGTTCGAAGTCGACAGCCAAACCACGTTCGTCACGGATCACTTTCACTTTCGTATCACGGATGGCAGCCAGCGAGTCGGCAACGATAGAAAGGCCGGCGATACCGGTTGCGCGGATACGTTCCACATCTCCGTCATGAAGCCCCATCTCGAATGCTTCATACGCATATTTGTCGTGCATGTAGTGAATGATCTTCAGTGCATTGACATAGACTTTTGCCAACCAGCGCATCATCTGCTCGTATTTCTCCATCACTTCGTTGTAATCCAGATACTCGCTGGTGATCGGTTCGAAACGGGGAGCCACCTGCACACCCGATTTCTCGTCACGTCCGCCATTGATCGCATACAACAAGCACTTTGCCAGGTTGGCACGAGCTCCGAAATACTGCATCTGCTTACCGATCTTCATCGGAGACACACAGCAGGCGATACCGTAATCATCGCCATAGTCCGGACGCATCAGATCGTCGTTCTCGTACTGGATGGCAGAGGTATCGATCGATACTTTTGCGCAGAAGTTTTTCCAGTTATCCGGAGCATTGTTGAACCAAAGCACCGTCAGGTTGGGTTCGGGTGCCGGGCCGAGGTTATACAAGGTATGCAGATAACGGTAAGATGTCTTTGTCACCAGCGAACGGCCGTCAACACCTTGTCCGCCCAGCGATTCAGTCACCCAAACAGGGTCGCCGGAGAACAGGTCGTTGTATTCCGGAGTACGCAGGAAACGGACAATACGCAGTTTGATAATAAACTGGTCGATCAATTCCTGTGCCTCTTCTTCCGTCAGCTTGCCTTCGCAAATATCTTTTTCGATATAGATATCGAGGAAAGTAGAAGTACGTCCGAGAGACATGGCTGCTCCATCCTGATCCTTTACGGCTGCCAGGTAAGCCAGATACAAGAACTGCACGGCTTCGCGGGCATCCTTTGCCGGACGTGTCACATCGAAACCATAACCGGCACACATTTTCTCAAATGCTTTCAGCGCTTTGATCTGCTCCGTTATCTCCTCACGGCTCTGAATGATTTCTTCTGTCAGTTCCTGTATATCGAGACGTTTCTGGAAACGTTTCTTTTCTTCGATCAGGATCTGAGTTCCGTACAGAGGTACACGACGGTAATCACCGATGATACGTCCGCGTCCGTAGGCATCAGGCAACCCGGTAATGATGGCGGAACGACGTGCCGCAATCATCTCGTCTGTATAGGCTGAAAAAACGCCTTCGTTGTGCGTCTTTCTGTATTTGGTGAAGATTTCTTTTGTCATCGGGTCCAGATGATAACCATAGGCTTCCAGACTGTTTTCGACCATGCGGATACCGCCTTTCGGGAAGATACCGCGTTTCAACGGGGCATCTGTCTGCAAGCCGACGATTACTTCGTTTTCCTTATCGATGTAACCGGGTCCGTATGTGTCAATCCCCTGGGGAAGCTTCGTTTCGGCATCATATACTCCTTTCTCCCTTTCAACCTTAAACATCTCGGTTAGTTTGTTCCACACTTTCTTCGTTTTCTCCGAAGAGGGTACGAGGAACGTATCGTCTCCGTTATAAGGTTTGTAATTGTTCTGGATAAAGTCTCTTACATTGATCTCCTTTTTCCAGGTTTCTCCTTTGAACTGCGCCCAGTTCTCGTTTTCAAACTTCATAAGCTTATCTTGTCTATTTCGGTTTAGGCACGCAAAGATACGTCTTTTCCCCCTATCTGAAAAGGATTGTAAAGGACGAGGGATGTTAAACCGGAGAAAATACCTACAAATAGGGATAAGGGGAATAAAAACGAAGCCCCGGCAGTACGAATACCGCCGGGGCCTGTTTTTTGTCTGCCATCCGGTCTTCACAGAGGGAAAAGCAGTAGAACTTTTAATTTCATTACTTTAGTATTATTAATATTAAATACAACCGCTTGTTCGCCTGTCGCAGGGTAATTGAAACCATAGATCAAGAAAACCTCTTACATACGGTTTCACGCAGGTTGTCTAGAATTATTTGATTATAAAATGTCATTGTGCCTGTGTAAGGGTGGTTCGCTAACCACCCTTACGATAGACAGTATTGTTTTTTTAGTATCAATCGTTACTTAACGATAGCTTTAACAGCAGCTTCGCCTTCAACAGCTACAACTACTACACCTGCCGGAGCAGCGATAGTTGCGTTGTCAGAAGAAACGACAGTGTTAGCTACTACCTGACCTAAGATGTTGCTGATAACAACTTTCTTACCGGCAGCGCCTGCGATTGTTACGTTACCTTCGCCAGCGATCACTTTCACTTCAGATGTTGCGATGCCTTCGTTGGCTGTAGGAGCAGAAGTTACTTCGATTACAAATGCTTCAGCTTCCTTAGCATCTGTACCGTAAACCAAGTTACCGTTGATTACATATACATAGTTACCATTAGCTTTCAGTACATAGTCACCGTCTTCGTTTTCAGTAACTTTGAACTTGAAGTCTTCGATATCCTTGCCAGTATACTTTTCATCGGCGATAACCAAAGTGTCTTCACCAGACAGACGTTCAGCGTCTACAAATTTGATACGTTCTACACTCTTGTAGTAAAGATTTTCATCAGCAGTAAGTTCTGCATATTCTTTCTTGCTGATTTCATCATTAGCATAAGCCTTATCAACAATTTCTTCAAACTTCTTAGCAGTTGTCATCATCTTGCCAGCGTAAGAAATGAAGAACTTCGGAGTTGCATAACCTTCAGCATTTACAGAGTCAACCCACAAAGCAGCTGTTTCTTTAGCCAATACTGCGTTGTTATTTTCGTCAGAAGCGATGAAGCCAATGCTATTAGTAGCTTCGAATGTCATGTGCTTGCTGTCAGCAGCCAAAGAAGGAGCAGCATCCAAGTCTATGATTTCGAACGGAGTAGAGTTAGTAAAGTCAGTTGTTTCTGCTACTAATTCCTCAGAACCATTGATTACACCGTATTCTTTTACTTCATCAGCAGTAGCGCCATATACGATAGCGTATGTACCTTTACCATTTTCTTTCAAGAAGAACTCGATGTCATCCTTAGCCATCTTCCAAGCTGTTCCCAAACCTAATTCATCAGCATTGATTGCATATGAATAAGCCAGACGAACTGTATCAGCCGGCAGGATACCTTTTTCTTCATTACCTTTGCCATTCAGTTCAACCCATTTTTCACCGTCATAATATTTGTAGTTGGCAGTAACAGCCTGTGCTTTTTCGTTACGGATCAATTCCCATTCAGAACCAGCATGAGGAACAACAGTTACAACATCTCCTTCTACACCAGCTTTCAAATACAGATCTGAACCGGCTTCTTCGTTAGCATATTCACCTGTTGTTACAAAGGCGAACTTCTGATTGATGTCAGACAATGTACTGTAGTAGCCGTTCAGCTTGTCATAATCTTCAACTTTCGTCAAAGTGATTGTTTCAAGACCAGACAAACCTAAATCAGAAGCAAATACTGTGTAAGTATTTTCACCTTCTGCTTCATATAGACGGATATTGTCTTGTACAAAACCCGGTTTCTGAACATTGATCAACTTAATTGTGTTAGCAGCTGAACCCGCAGCAACCAACCACTGCCCCTGTGGCTGATCGAAGTCAGCTTCAGAAACTTTATCATACCAACGTGCGCCAGTGAAATCATTCTTCAACCCCAGTGCAGAAGAATTCTTCTTGTCTGCAACTTTGGCAGTTACATTTACGATCAACATTCTTTCGTTGGCAACTTCAGTATTAGCGACACGTGTACCCTTGCCTACTGTAACCCCCATGAAAGTAGAATGGCAGTCATATTCGACAGAAGCCAACTGACGAGTTGTTTCATCATTTGTCACTTTACCGAAAGTCACATCTTTGTTGTCCAGGTCACCAACTTTTACTTTCTGAACTAATGCATATTTACCATCTCCGATGTTTGTTTCGTTCTCTTCAGCATAGAATACAGTGTTCTTGTCGTCAATTTTCTTGTCTTTAATCGCTTTAGCAGTCATTTTTGCATAGCGATAACCGATTGCGTTGGCAGCCAACTCTGAGTTGGAAACACGTTCGTTTGCTAAAACTACATATTCATCGTCTTTTGTATCTTTTGTGCCTTTGTTGTCAACCAACTTGAAACCCAAATTATCATTGGCGATTTTTTCTACGCTTACATTTTCAAACACATCCATGTCATCCAATGTTTCCGGGAACTCGATTGTGAAGTTTTCGCCAAACTTGCTCGCAAAAGCTTCTGCTGTAATTTGGTCGTTGTAGATTTCGTAGAGAGCTACCTTCTTCTTGATAACGGAAGTAGATCCATCCGTATGATGCTCAGAACTTTGTAATAAAGCCAATGACCAATCTGCTGTGCCATCGTTCTTCAGTCCTAAAAAATACGGTTCTTTTTCATCAGAAAGCACAGCTTGCAAATTGCCGTTTGCTGCAACAGTAAACCAACGAAACGACTTTGTTTCATCGTTTGCCTCTTTTTTGGCAGCTAAAGCATAAGCTCCATCTTTCTTTTCAAAAGCCAAATACTGTTCTCCTTCAATATTTTTGAAAGCATAATGTGTAACAGTTCCAACCTTTTTAGTTTCAACAGTCCATTGTGCAGCAGCAACAGGATTTGCAGCCGTAATATCAGCACCATTCACTAATCCTTGCAAAGAAAAAGCCTGCAAGTAATCTGTCGGACTCACAAAATGCACCCCTGCCAAATAATAAGCGCGGCTTGCTTGTGCATCCTTCCATTCAACATTACGCCCCTCCAACTGTGCGAAAGCTGAACTAAAAGAACCGGCTACCAAAGCGGCAGCCAAAAGAGTAGAAAATCTCTTGTTCATAATCTAAAATGTTTAATTAATAATAATATGTATATTGAATATCGTTCTTACTTCCTGTTTAACAGGTTTTTACCAAATTCCTGTATTTTGACGAGAGAAAACGTACGTTTTTTTTAGTCATTTTTGAGGGGCTTTCTGGAGGGTTTGTGTTGGAAAGCTGGTTTTTCGTACTTGTTAAGCTATCTGATTGATAAGAAAGAATATAGAAAAGGAAAAATAATTGGAAGAAAGGATTGCAGGTTCAAAAAGTAGTTGTATTTTTGTGCAGTGAAAATGGCGAAAGAAAACGTACGTTTTTTCGCTATTTTTCTTCTTATACCCATATACTTCTTATTAGCAATGACTTACATTGAAAAAAGTGCCTAAAGCCATATAAAAAAAGAGCTGTTTTCAACCGCTCGCCAAACTTTTTTACATCTTCATCAAAACAAAGATAATCAATCACCTATAAGATTAACTCCCTTTATTCACATTGGAGGGGAAAAACGGCAAAAACAGCAGGTTTCGTAATTTCATCTTGGAAAAGCTCCCCCTTCTGTTAAAGATATACAAAATACGGAGTATTGGTTGCTTAGCTCAATAACAGCTTCAAGACTTGCAAAACCTTACATTATTATGTATCTTTACATCAACGTCCGTTACAGACGGATCAAACAACTATAATACATTAATATAATATATAAAAAATCGATGCTTCTGACATCCCCGCCTCCTATCTGTTCTGTATGAAACAAGACAGCTCCAAAGTCACCACTTGCTTGAGAAGGATCGCAGAACAACAGATCGGCGACGAGGTGAAACTGTGGCACGTCATCAGCCCTAAATACCAAGAGAAACAAACCGACCAGTGTTTCATGCCTATGTAACGACCGTTTCATGCCGAGGAAACGGTTGTGCCAAGCCGATGTAATTGTTTTGGCACAGCCGAAGTAGCAAACATACCCTTGCGGGAACAAGTCCAAGACTCGACGCCGAACAGATTCCGGACAGAAGCTAATGGGAAACGGAAACATAAAAAAGAAGCCTCTCTTCACAGAGAGGCTTCTTTTTTATATCGAAAATAACCAATAAAAACTTTCCGATATAGTTAATCATCTTATATGCTTACATAAATAGCAAAAGGTTTTGATATAGCGATTATACTAATAGTGTTACTTTCTTAATGACATTGCAAAGATACGGGTACCTCCGGCCTCCTACAATACCTATATGTGAGTAAAAAAACGCCTCTTGCTACCTAATCAGGGTGATATTGAAACAAAAAGAACCGTTTTTCTCAAAACAGTTCTTCTTTTGTCGCAAGGAAAACCAATAAAAATCCCCGCTGTTGTTATTTACTTTAAAATAAACATTACATTGACATTCTATCAATAAGGTTCCGGTCGACGATTATACCTAATCATGATACATAATTGACAAAGGCAAAGATATGAGTGGACAATCATTAACACAATACCTACAAATAGGTAACATCGACACCTTTTTACCTACTAATTGCGATTGCACACCGTTGACAGCCCCTTTAATTTTGCCAAAAATTAAAAAACGCAATGAAAAGGTTAACTAATTTATTAGCAATCACTCTACTAACCTCTTGTGTAACGGCATTTGCACAGGAACAAGAAGAAACAACGACAGAAAAATCCGCAGTGGAACAATCCGCAGACATTTATGCAGCCGGATATAACAAGTTCCGCTTCGGCGGATATGGGGAGATCCTCGCAAACTTTATGGACTACGGCATCAATCGTTTCCGGGGTACGGACAACGGAAGCAAGAAAGACCATCGCAATTCGATCTCCATACCCCGTTTTGTCTTGGCTTTCGATTACAAATTCAATTCCCAATGGGTATTAGGAGCAGAAATAGAATTTGAGGCTGGAGGTACGGGAAGTGCCTATGAGATAGAAAACACAGAAAACGGAGAATACGAAATGGAAGTTGAAAAAGGCGGTGAAGTTGCTTTGGAACAATTCCACATCACACGTCTTATCCATCCGGCCTTCAATGTCCGTGCCGGTCATTTGATCGTCCCGGTCGGTTTGACCAACGAGCATCATGAGCCGATCAACTTCTTCGGAACTTCTCGTCCGGAAGGTGAAACGACCATCCTTCCTTCTACCTGGCACGAAAACGGTATCGAAGTATTCGGTACGTTCGGTCGAGGCTACACACGTTTCAACTACCAGGCTTTGGTCGTTGCCGGATTGAACGCCAACGGTTTCGACCGCAACACATGGGTTGCCGGTGGTAAGCAAGGACTATTCGAAACAGATAACTTCACCTCACCGGGCTATGTGGCCCGCCTGAACTATTTAGGAGTACCGGGATTGAAAATAGGCGGTTCCTTCTACTATTGCCACAATACGGGAGCCAATTCCGACAAACCGGAAACATACGTCAAATATGGAAACATACCTTTGCGCATCTATACGGCTGACCTGCAATACAAAAACAAATATGTCACCGCACGCGCAAACATGATATACGGCAACCTGAGCAAAGCCGACGACCTCAGCAGTGTCAACAACCACCAAAGCGGCGGTTCTCCTTATACACAGACAACCCCGATCGCCAAACGTGCGGTCAGCTATGGTGGCGAAGTGGGGTTCAACCTGCGTGCGGTTTGTAAAGACAATATGAGCGTACCCGTAATCTATCCGTTCGTCCGCTACGAATACTACAACCCACAGGAAAAAGGCGAAGGCAAGCACACGATGGATTTACGCAACAAAGTAAGCATGTGGACAGCCGGAGCCAATTGGTATGCTTTACCTAATCTTGTCGTGAAAGCAGACTATACAACACGCAAAATCGGAGGCGGCAAATATAACAGCGAAAACGAATTCAGCTTGGCTATCGCCTATATCGGCTGGTTCCTCAGCAAATAAAAACAATATAAACAAATTAATAACTTATCAATAAAAATGAAAAAGAAAAATTATTTCTATCTGGCAGCCTTATCGCTCGCCATGACATTCTCGATGGGAGCATGTAGCGACAACAACGACCCCAATCCGGATGGTGGCGGAAAAGATCCGGTCAACCTGGATTACAGTTCTGAAAACGCCAGTGCATGGGGTAACTATATGTATAACGTTGCAATGTTGCTGAACGACGATGCAACCATGCTCTACAATTCTTGGGTAACCGACTACGTCGATGAGCAGGGTTCACACGGCCCATATGCCACGATTTTCAAAGACCAGACTGCCGGAGCTTACCAAAGCCCGCTCTCGTGTATCGAGGAAATGATCGAAAGCGGTATGTGGAACATCGCCAACGAAGTAGGTGACGCCAAGATCAAGGACCCGTATACCAAATATACCAGCGGTGACAAGGAAGGCGGTCTCTATGCCGTCGAATCATGGTATAGCTGGCATTCGCGCGACGACTATACGAACAATATCTTCTCCATCCGTAACACATACTACGGCCGCATCGACGACAACGACGTGTCCAAAGTAGACGGAAACCTGAGTGCATTCAACTCTTACAAAGATTTCGACGATGAAGGAGACATCGCAGAACACTCGCTTTCAAAACTGATCGCTTCAACCAACCCGGCTCTCGACGAAGAAATCAAAACGCTGATTTTCGCTTCTGCAAAGGCGATCCAGGCTATTCCGCAACCGTTCCGCAACAACATCGACAGCGAAGAGTCCGTTGCCGCAATGAACACTTGCATGGAACTGGCCAACCTGTTGTTAAATGAAGTAAAACCGTATGTAAACCAAACATTCGGCGATCCTGAATACGACGATGACCTTGATGCAATAGCCGAACAGTTTGTCGATGCGGTCGTTCTTCCTACTTATAAAGACTTGCAGGAAAAGAACAAGCTTTTGCTGGATGCGGTAAACCAGTTCAGACAAAACCCAAGCAACGACAACTTCGAAAAGGCCTGCAATTTATGGATCACGGCACGCGAACCGTGGGAAAAGAGCGAAGCTTTCCTTATCGGTCCGGTCGCCAACTTAGGTCTGGACCCCAACATGGACAGCTGGCCTTTGGACCAGAACGGTATCGTACAGGTATTGAATTCACAAAACTGGGATGACCTGGAATGGAGCGGAAACTTTGACGAAGAAGATGAAGCCATCGGAGCCGCACAGAGCGTACGTGGTTACCATACATTGGAATATCTCCTATTCAAAGACGGGCAGCCCCGCACTGTCGATGGAGCAAAATAAACATGCCTCTGAGACATAAAACTTGATAATAGATCATGACAAACCTTGAAACAGCAGACAAATGCCCGCTGTTTCAGGGTTTCAGAGAAATTACACAATGCGACTCGCGTTATTCGGAAATAAATTCAGAAAACCAATAAAATGATATGAAGCAATCTTACCTGTTAACATCCTCGCTATTCCTGCTCTTTGCATGCGCAGCTTGTGAAGAGGACGATAAAATGGATATGGATAAAATAGATGTCCCGAACGGATATGCGCTGTCAGCAGGGACTTCAACGATTTTCCTAAACTCATCGGTCGCCTACGATACGAACGCCGACTGGATAACAGGAGCCAACTCGATCCGTTTCAACAACGGCGACGGTCTCTACGACGATGTACGCACCAGCAACAATGGCGACGGAGGCGGTCTCGGACCTGTTTATGCCGGCTATTCCTGCGGCAGTTGCCATCGCAACGCAGGAAGGACCAAACCGACATTGTGGGAAAACGGCGGATCGGGCAACTACGGTTTCTCTTCCATGCTGGTCTATATCTCCCGCCGCAACGGTGCTTTCTTCCGCGACTACGGACGTGTATTGCACGACCAAGCCATCTACAGCGTCAAACCGGAAGGTAAGTTGTCCGTCACATACGACAAGCAGACTTTTTCCTTCCCCGACGGAGAGACTTACGAACTATGCAAACCCAATTACACGATAACCGAATGGTATAAAGACAGTATCGCCCCGGAAGATTTGTTCTGCACCGTACGCATCCCGTTACGCCACGTCGGTATGGGACAGATGATGGCAATCGACCGCAGGGAAATCGAAGCGCTCGCTGCCAAAAGCAATTATCCGGAATATGGTATCAGCGGACGTTGCAACTATATCACCGAGAAGGGTGTCACCGGTGTCGGCCTTTCAGGAAACAAGGCACAGCATCTTGACCTGACCGTCGAACTGGGCTTTTCAAGCGATATGGGCGTGACAAACAGCCGCTATCCGGAAGAGATTTGCGAAGGGCAGGCTCAGATCAACCAAGGCAGCATGATGGGACTCTCGTACGACCAGCTCGACATATCGACCGCCGATATGGAAGATGTGGACCTTTACATGCAAAGCCTCGGCGTACCGGCACGGCGCAACATAAACGACCCTCAGGTCATCTTAGGAGAACAAAAGTTTTACGAAGCGAAATGCCATCTCTGCCACGTCACTACGCTGCACACGCAAGCGGGCGGTTCCACACTGCTCAACGGCACACGTTTGCCATGGCTCGGCGGACAGACCATACATCCTTATTCTGATTTCCTACTGCATGACATGGGGTCGGAGATCATGGGAGTCGGGTTGAACGACAATTATGTCAGCGGCCTGGCACGAGGAAACGAATGGCGTACTACGCCGCTTTGGGGTATCGGGCTGCAGGAGAAAGTCAACGGTCATACCTATTTCCTTCATGACGGACGCGCCCGCAACCTGACCGAAGCCATCATGTGGCATGGAGGCGAAGGGGAAGCCTCCAAAAATTTATTCAAACAAATGAGCAAGGAAGAGCGTGAGGCAGTGATCGCATTCCTCAACTCCTTATAATTTATCCATAAGACAAACTAAAATGAAACAACTGATAATCACAATTGCAGCATTATTACTATTGCCGTTGGCCGTCATGGCCCAATATGAGGAAGATACGGAAAACGGTGTCGTATCACTAAACGGCAAAGAAGGTTTTACAATCGCTACCAAGAAGGGGGATTTCGTTTTCAAACCTTATATGTTGGTCCAGACCAGTGCTAACATCAACTACTACGACGATGAAGGGCTGGACCCGGCCTACAATCAGGACAATATACACAACAGCGGTTTCTCGATCCCTTATGCCATCCTCGGTTTCACGGGCAAGGCATTCGACCGGGTGACATTCAACCTCTCCATCAATGCTGCCGGAAACGGAGGAAACATCCTTCAACAGGCTTGGTTCGACGTAGAGATAAAAAAGAGTTTTGCCATACGTGTTGGCAAGTTCAAGACTCCGTTCTCGCACGCTTACCTGACTACGCTGGGCGAGACGTTAATGCCGACACTGCCGACATCGCTCACCTCATCCGTTATCCTGCCTTATTCTCTTAATGCCGTGACACCGAACATCGGCATGGGATTCGACCTCGGAGTGGAAGTGCACGGATTGGTAAAGGATAAGTTCGGCTACGAAGTTGGGATTTTCAACGGAACGGGAAGCTCCGTCAACGTGGCATCCAAAACGTTCAGCGACGACTGGCATATCCCGTCATTGTTGTATGCCGGCCGCATCACGTACATGCCGAAAGGAGTTATGCCGTCCAACCAGGGCAGCCCGAACCGTTTGAAGGAAGATAAGATGCTGTTCGGTCTTTCCACTTCATTGAATGTGGAGAGCGAAAGCGAAAGTACGAACGATTTCCGGGCAGGAGCAGAATTCGCCATGTTGAAGAATCGCCTGTATCTCGGCGCTGAAATCTATTATATGAATGTAGGGTTTACCAAACGGCAGAAAATTGACGAGAGCTATAACTATTTAGGGGGGTACGTGCAAGGCGGTTATTTCGTTACCAACAAACTACAAGCGACAGCCCGTTATGACTTCTTCAACCGCAACGGATTGGACACAAACGGTTTTCTGAATATGCCGGCCGTCGGATTTAACTATTTCTTCACCAGCTGCAACTTGAAACTGCAAGCCATGTATCAGTTCATCGGACGTACCGGACATGACACGCAGCTTGACCGCGACAACGACGACTTAGGATTAGCCATGCATTCCGGAACCGTCTTACTTCAGTACACTTTCTAATCGTAACGTCATGAAAAGAGAAGTTTATTCATTCATCTCCGGGCTATTGCTCTTTTCCTGTCTTGCCATCTCCTGCGACGATGGCAAGATATATGATGAAAACAATCAGACGGAAAGGGAAGGAGGAACAGTGAAGTTAACCGCCCAAATCAACGGGATAGATTCCTGGCCAGGCGGTTACAGCGTCGTACTGGCCGGATTCACCCCTGACAATGCTTTCGCACAAACGGCAAAAGGGATTAGCCAGACAGCCGACGGGACGATAAACATGGTCTTGGCCGGTATTCCCAGTGAAGTCACACAGATCGAAGTTTGTGTCATCAACAAACTACGCAAAAGGATTGCCAGTTTCTATACCGCCGACTACACGGAACAGGCGGATACCATACGGCTGGATGCCGGAAAGTTGGATGCCGGCATGTTCAACAGTATCCAAACCGAAATTTTCAATCGTTCCTGTACGGCTTGCCATGGAGGAAGTACGGAACCTGCTGCCGGACTGTACCTCACGGAAGGCAAAAGTTACAAAGCCTTAGTCGATGTCGTAGCTGATAAAAGCGAGGAAGGGCTGAAACTGGTCAAGCCGGGAAGCGCGGAGGAAAGTTTCCTGCACGTCATCTTGCACGAGAACATTGTCAAGTACGATCATACCAACGTCATCACGACATCCAGCACTCTGACGTTGCTCGACGATTGGATCAATAACGGAGCTAAAGAATAAGAAAGCACATATTACATGGATTATATCAAAAAGACATACACAGACAAAGCTATCGAAGTTCAAATTTCTTCCTTTGCCGGGAAAGGTGGGGTTACCGAATATCACGTTCTACTCACTATTACAGACCGGACATTGCCGTTTTCCGGACAACTTCAGAACATCCAACGGGCCTATGTGGCAGTTATCCAAGAGGTGTTACCTGACGATGCGACTGCCGTCTTCCGGCGCTATTTCCTGAGCGACGCTGCCAACCAGGCCGACTTGGTGATGGTTTGGGAATGCGAAAATTCCTATTGCCCTCTTTCCATCGTGGAGCAAGCTCCACTAAACGGGAGCAAAATAGCCATGTGGACTTGGTTTCAGACCGGTATCACTGTCGAAACGACCAAAAACGGAATGTCGAAAGCCAAACACAACCGTTATACACAATACTGGACCGGGGGCTCTTGCAATAGGGCTTCCAACTCCGAGTACCAGACACGGCTTTTGCTGAACGATTACGTCTTGCAACTGACCGAGCAAGGATGCAAGTTGGCAAACGATTGCATCCGTACCTGGTTCTTCGTTCAAAACGTGGATGTCAACTATGCCGGCGTCGTCAAGGCCCGCAAAGAGGTTTTCATCACGCAAGACCTGACGGAAAAGACCCATTATATTTCCAGTACGGGAATAGAAGGACGCCATGCCGATCCGAACGTTTTTGTCCAGATGGATACTTATGCCGTAAAAGGCTTGCAGACCGGACAAATCCAGTTCCTCTATGCTCCCACCCACCTGAATCCGACATACGAATACGGAGTGACTTTCGAGCGGGGGACAGCTGTAACCTATGGCGACCGGAAACAAATCTTCATTTCCGGAACCGCGAGTATCGACAATCAAGGCGAGATCATGTATCCGGGGGATATCCTGAAGCAGACGGAACGCATGCTGGAAAACATCGACACCTTGCTACAGGAGGCGGGAGGCGGATTGCAAGACATCATGCAGGCAATCGTCTACTTGCGCGACCCGGCCGATTATGTCGTGGTCAAGCAATATATCGAAAGCCGGTATCCGTCGTTTCTCCACCTGATCGTACATGCTCCCGTATGTCGTCCGGGCTGGCTGATCGAAACGGAATGCATAGCTGTCATACCGGCGGATGCACCTCAATATGCATACTTATAATAATCTACTATACAAATGATAAAAGATATGGGAAACATGAAGAACGGAAAATACAGGGAAACAAGCAAGATGAGTGACCTGATATGCGAGAATTATCCGATGGTCCTTGTGATGAGCCGCTTCGGTATCGACCTGGGGTTCGGAGAGAAAAACATCGGGGAAGTATGCCGGCAGAATAAGATCGACACATATACATTCCTGACTGTCGTCAACTTTCTGACGGAAACGGAGACAATCCCGGCAGCGGAGGTCCATAAAGATATCTCCATCTCTTCGCTTATCACTTATCTGCATAATGCACACGACTATTTCCTGAACTTCCGTCTTCCCCATATCCGCCACAAACTGACAGAGGCGATCGTGAGCTGCCCGAAAGATGTGGCCTTCGTGATCCGCCGCTTTTTCGACGAATATGCCGAAGAGGTACACAAACATATGTCGTACGAAGAGAAAACCGTCTTCCCGTATGTCCGCAATTTGCTGGAAGGAAAGAAAGACCCGAAATATAACATCACCATCTTCCGCAAACGGCATGACCAGATCGAGATGAAAATCACGGAACTGAAGAACCTGATCCTGAAGTATTATCCGGGACCGGACAGTAACTTGCTCAACAGCGTCCTGTTCGATATTTTCGCAACAGAACAAGACCTTGCCTCTCATAACCGGGTAGAAGACTACATCTTCGTACCTGCTATTCTGTCTTTAGAAAAACAATAAAACCACTTGCCATGTCCACTAACATTAAAATAACGATAGCCGAATCATCCTCCATCATCCGGTGCGGACTGGAAACACTGCTGAAACGCTTACCTGGATTCCGTATCCAGATATCCGAAATAACAGCAGCAGACTGTCTGACAGAGGGCTTACGCATTTATAAGCCGGACATCCTGATCGTAAATCCTTCCATTCCGGGAAACTTCAACCTACAACATCTGAAAGACGAATGCGGCTGCCCGGATATGAAATGTTTTGCCCTTCAATATAATATAAACGACCCGTTTCTGCTTCGCTCCTATGACGATCAGATATCAATATACGATAATGCCGATGAGTTGAAAAATAAATTGGAACGCCTCAACACCGAAGAAGTTCCGTCCGAAGAAGGGGAAAACGAGGACCAGCAGACACTGAGTAGCAGGGAAAAAGAGATTGTCATCTGTGTGGTAAAAGGCATGACAAACCGAGAGATTGCAGACAGGTTATACCTATCCACCCACACCGTTATTACCCACCGCCGGAACATCGCCCGAAAATTGCAAGTACACAGTGCCAGCGGCTTGACTGTCTATGCCATCGTAAACAAATTGATAGAGTTGAAGGACTTGAACGGCTAACAAACAGTACCGTTCCTTACTTTATTAAGTAATTTTCAACTCTCAATTTTCTGATTTCAATTAAATAGCCTTATTTTTACGATCTATACTATAAAAACACAATATAAATATGAACCTGATAAGGAAAACATACGACACGACGGAAGTGCAAATCACCTCTTTTCAATCCTCCAAAGGCATAACGGAATACCATATTTTCTTCCAACAGACGAACTGCCTGGAGGATTTTCACACTCAGTTACAGCACATACAAGATGTTTATGCCCGTTCAGTGGAAGAGTTGCCGGGTAATCCGGTCGCTATTTTCCGGCGTTATTTCCTGAGTGACGTAACCAACCAGACAGATGAACTGATGGAACGGGAACGGCTTTCCCCCTATTGCGCACTATCAATCGTACAGCAGGCTCCGATGAACGGCACGAAGATTGCATTGTGGGCTTGGCTGCAGACTGGCGTACAGACACAGGTGTTGCCAAATGGGTTGTTTGAGGCGCGTCACGGTGCATACGGCCAGCTTTTAGGTGCCAACCAGTGCAACAGGGCGGCCAATTCGGAATACCAGACCCGCCTGATCTTCCGCGATTATATCCTGCAACTGACGGAAGCCAATTGTACACTGGCGGCCAACTGCCTGCGCACATGGATTTTCGTACAGAATGTAGACGTGAATTATCTGGGTGTGGTAAAAGCCCGCAAAGAAGTGTTCGCGACACAAAACCTGACAGAAGAAACTCATTTCATCGCCAGTACGGGAATCGAGGGACGCTATTTCGACCCGATGGTATTCGTGACAATGGACACATATGCTGTTTCCGGTATCTGCCCCGGACAAATCCGCTATCTATATGCACCAGAACACCTGAACCGCACATATGAATACGGCGTTACGTTCGAACGAGGCACAGCTGTCACATACGGCGACCGCCGCCATGTCTTTATCTCCGGCACGGCAAGCATCGACCGATACGGAGAAATCGTGCATGCTGGCGATGTCATAAAACAAACTTCCCGCATGATTGAGAATATCGAAGCCCTGCTGAAAGAAGCGGACGCCACTTTGAATGACATCATGCAAGCTGTGATCTATATCCGCGATACGGCGGATTATGCGCGGGTCAAACGTTATATAGACGAACATCATCCCAGCCTCCCTTATATCATCGTACGTGCTCCGGTTTGCCGAACCGGCTGGCTGGTCGAAATGGAATGTACAGCGGTGACAGCCAAAGGAGATGAACGGTTTGCGGCACTTTAGCCATTGGGGCAGAATCCTTTTATCATAATAACAACGAAGCCCCGACGGAATTACTCTGTCGGGGCTTGTTTTGTGTCTGCTCTCTTTCCTCACGGAAGTACAGGCAGCATTGTTATTTTTTACTTTAGTATTAATGTACCACTTGTTCGCCCTCGCGGGGTAATTGACTGGTCGGAAAGACCGGACACATGGTCATTATTTGATTATAAAATCTTTATTTCAATATAGTAGAGACACTGTTTCATAGTGTCTCTACGGGAGATCATTATTACTTAACGATCGCTTTAACAGCTTCTTCACCTTCAACAGCTACTACAACTACGCCCTGAGGAGCAGCAATTGTTGCATCGCTTGAAGTGATAACTGTGTTAGCAACTGTCTGGCCCAAGATGTTAGTGATAACAACTTTCTTACCTTCAGCGTTAGCTACACGTACAGCACCCTGCAAAGCGATTACTGTAACTTCAGATGTTGCAATTTCTTCGTTGTCTGTTGCCAGCTGATCGTCAACCTTATTTTCAACATTGAAGATCAAAGCTCCGTCGCCACCTGTTGCAGCATGTGAGAATGTAGATGATTTGTCTGTCAAAACCACACAACCATTCTGAATCTTCAACCATGCAGCATTTTCAGGTGCAATAATCTTATTGTCATAGTTGTTCGATTCGAACAAGAACTGATTTTCTACGCCTTCTTCCGTTACATTACCTGCATTTTCCGGATGTACATAACGGAATGACCAAGTGTAATTCTTATGGTCGTCACCGTCAAGTCTATTCTTAATCAAATATGATTTAGAAGCAAGATTTTTCACAGAATCATTATAAGCTTCCAAAGCATCGAAGCTAATCTTATCGTTAGCCAAAGCTACGAATTCTGCCGGCAGGATCCACAACGTATCGGCAACCCGGATACCTTCAACGAAACCTACGCGAGTATAACCACCCTTGATATCTGCATAAGGTTTGTCCTGACCGTAAACATCTACAGAATCCTGGAAACTTACCAAATATTTAGCTCTTTCGAAGCCAGGGATAGCCGGAGTAGCGTGAACACAATGTTCTGCGTCTGTAATATTACCGTCTTTGTCTACGTGAGGACCATCTTCCGTACAAGGTTTACCCGGAGTTCCGGCAAAGTCGTTATGTGCAACCGAAATCAAGTATTGCGGTTTGATATAACCAGCACCACGATTAACCCAAGCAGTATCGATCTGGAATGACAAACCTGTTGCTTTGTCAGCTGTCCACATACCCAGATAGTCAACATTAGCATCAGTCAAGTTGCTATTGTTTTCATCCATCAAGTATTCCTTACGGATCGTTTCGAAGAATCTCAAGCTGTCACGGCCGTCCGTTGCGCTTTCACTCAGTGCAACGTTGTTGAAACGACGATACAACGGAGTTGTAGAAGGTTCAACAGTGAAAGCAGAAGTTCTTGTTTCATTCAGCAACTGAACTTTCAGACCAGCACTCATACCGTCATCAGCGATACCGACTTTCTTCGTAACACCTGTATTTTGAATTTCAGTAGCATGAGCAGTTCTATTATAATTAGATTCGACGATAGCATAGAAGTCTTTACCATCATAGTGGTTGTTTTCTTTAAAGAAGAATGTATCAACAACCATATTATTAGAACCATAGTTTGCTACACCCATTGAATACTTGCTTCCATAAGCTTCAACCAAACGATCCTGTTCATCTTTAGCAATGACATAATTCGTTCTTTCCAACTGAGCCAGTCCCGGAATCTTTTTCAAAAGAGCGGCATCAACATCGATACCATATTCGTATGTAGAACCTTCAACCAAAGCATAATCGCCGGCATCCTGCTTAACATAGATCAAAGAATCTTTACCTGTACCGTTAGCAATCCAATATTCCATTGAGAACGGGTTCAGATAATTGAATTTATATCTGTTGACCAACAAATCTTTTGAGTCGATATGTTTGTAACCTAACTTCTTATCTTTGATGATTGCAGAGTCTTTGATCTGAACAAACGTTACGTTGTTCAACATATCAGCACCCGTTGTAAGTGTATAGATTTCACCATCTTCATTCAAACGGAACTGAACGTTATCCCAATTTTTCGCTTTCGGGAATTCACGGTTTACAATTTTAACCGGAGAAACCGGTTGAGATACTTCTGCATTCAATGTTTTTGTAATAACCCACTGGTATGCAGGCATGTGCAACGGTTCCTGTTCGTCCAATGTCACCCATTCGATTGCATATTGTTTATTACCACCTTCTGCATTTTTATGAATAGGAGCAGCCAATACCTGACCCTTTGCATTCTTGATGATATACAAACCGTTGTCAACTGAAGTCTTATCGCTAGTTACGAAACAGCCTTTCAGACCGAAACCGATCTTTGTATTAATAGGTTGTTCTCCAATTGTAGCAATACGATCCGCAACAGTAAAGTTCTGCAACTTAACATGCAATTTAGCAGCATCAACATTACCTTCAGTCTTAAACGGATCTACAAACTTATCACCATAATTATAAATTTTTCCTTTCGCTGTACCATTAATTTCGCTCCAATACTTTTCAGCATTCTTATCTGATTTGTAACGAGCCTGTTTAACCTGGATACGCAGTTGATCCAAAGAAGGACGATAAGTAAATAAGAACTTGTGCTGATTTACTAACAATGAGTTAGCAAAATCTTTTTCTTTAGCCATATCAGTCCAGCCAAACTTCAAGAATTGAATACCAACACCATTAGCAGCAGTATCCACTTTCAAATAAGCATTTGCATCGGATTTAGAAGTCACATATACGAAGTTATGATCAGTATCTGCTGCAACTCCTTTAGCGACAAAAGCAGTCGTTGAGAACGGATTGACGTCTGCATTTGCATCCGGAGTAAATGTAAGCACATTCTTATTATCTTTCAAATAAGCATTAATTTCAGCCGCACTCAAAACGTAAGTACCTGCATCAAAAAGAGTAAATTGAACTCTCTCCGATTCTGATCGGGCAACAGATGCTTTTACTTTTTTTGCCTTAAGGCCTCCATTTTCACCTTTTACCAATAAAAGAACATTATCAGCTTCTTGATAAGTAAATAAAGGCATATTACCTTTCAAATTTTCCTTGTATTCCGGAGAAAATGCCCAACCGCCAAAAGTTTCGCCAACAGACAAATTAGTCTTCGTTTTTTCTCCTACCTGTAAACCAACAACATCTTCTTCTGAAATAGCTAAAAATTCACCAGTTGCTTTATTTACAAAGTCATAGATCGGTTCTTTGCCTTGACCTTCTTCCGTCACTTGAACACACCACAGAGAAGCCTGTAAATCAAAGCCATCATTTACGTTCTTTAATACATACTTGCCATCTTCTATAACAAGCACCTGAGTACCAACTCTCAACTGATACACTCCACTCAAAGCCGCCTTATCCAACTTAGCAACAGCTGTAGCACCAACTCCCACAGCTGCATCAGTGAGGTCAATCGCATTTACAGCTGAAAAAGCTGAAGAGAACAGTAAGCTAGCACACAAAAGAGTAGAAAACTTTTTGTTCATAATTCTAAATTTAATATTAATACTAATGTTTATAAAAGTTCAGTTCTTATCGTACGTTTGTTAACTATTGTATCTTGAAATCGAATACGTACGTTTTTTTTCGTCATTTTTTTGGAGCATTCAGTAAGTTCGTGAGCAAAA
>OGUL01001125.1_pt1 | contig 24206 bp, 18 predicted proteins | sample 1553651 | NCBI WGS metagenome assembly OGUL01 (sample SAMEA2580048, study PRJEB22360) | human gut metagenome | biome: human gut; feature: human-associated habitat; material: faeces | place: Denmark | collected 2008/2010
CGGCTGTTTTCTTTGTCATTTCTTTCATATTTTCCTCCATGATTGCCTGTAGGCAATAACCTAATAGTATGAGTATAAACTTTTTTCTCTTTGAGGGCAAGGATATTCCTCAAGAAACCATGTTTTTTCACAAAATAGACACGTTTCTCCTGCTGTTCCCTTAAGTCAGGATTTATTCTGTTGCTGTGAACAGTTACTTTATTCTTCCACCAGCTTTTCCAGTTCATTCAGAAAATCGGTGAGGGCTGTCAGAATATTTCCGACCGGAGTCAGAATGAATTTCGGTTCTTGCTCATTTTTAAACTGAAGCCCCCGCCTGTATTTCTGCATCAGTTCCGGAAATCCTGCCGGATTCAGCTTTGCACGTTCATACAGCGTGATCTTCATATCTTTTCCTGTCTGCTTGATCTCCGTCACATAACTCCTGTGTGCAAGTGCCTTGAGTCTGGCAATCGTCAGAAGGTTTAATACTGCCTTCGGCGGCTCCCCAAAACGATCCAGAAGCTCTTCCAGCATATCATCATAATCCTGTGTTGTTTCAATGCCTGCAGTTCTTTTGTAAATATCCAGTTTCTGATACTCATTACTGATATAGGTATCCGGAATGAAAGCATCCATGTTCAGATCGATCGTTGTTTCAAAATCTTCCATTGTATGGATTCCTTTTGCTTCTTTTACTGCCTCGCTGAGCATCTTGCAGTAAAGATCATATCCAACCGCATTCATATGACCATGCTGCTCTGCGCCAAGAAGATTTCCTGCTCCACGCAGTTCAAGATCCCTCATGGCGATCTTGAATCCACTTCCCAGATCTGTAAACTCACGGATAGCAGAAAGTCGTTTTTCCGCCACCTCCCGAAGCATGGTGTTCCTTCGGTACATCAGAAACGCATACGCCGTCCTGTTGGAACGTCCGATCCTGCCTCGCAGCTGATAAAGCTGGGAAAGTCCGTACTTGTCAGAATCATGGATGATCATGGTATTTACATTGGAAATATCCAGCCCAGTCTCAATAATAGTAGTGGAAACCAGCACATCAATGTCCCCATTGATAAAGTCATACATAACCCGTTCCAGTTCTCTCTCGCTCATCTGTCCATGGGCAAAATCCACCCTTGCGTCCGGCACCAGCTTGGAAATCCGCAGGGCAACCTCATCAATATCTGTAACCCGGTTATAAACATAATAAACCTGGCCGCCTCTTCGCAGTTCTCTTCCGATAGCTTCCCTGACAGTCTCCTCATCATACTCCATCACATAAGTCTGGATCGGCATACGATCCATAGGCGGCTCCTCCAGCACACTCATGTCACGGATTCCGATCATACTCATATGAAGGGTTCGTGGAATGGGTGTCGCAGTCAGAGTCAGAACATCAATATCCTTTTTCAGCTGCTTGATTTTCTCCTTGTGAGTAACGCCGAAACGCTGTTCCTCGTCAACGATCAGAAGCCCCAGATTCTTATACTCCACATCCTTGGAAAGAACTCTGTGGGTACCGATCACAACGTCTACCTGTCCTTTTTTCAGATCCTGCAAAGTCTTTTTCTGCTGGGCAGGTGTACGGAATCGGCAAAGCAGATCCACGCGCACCGGAAACTCCTTCATTCTCTGGACAAAGGTGTTGTACACCTGCTGCGCCAAAATGGTAGTTGGTGCAAGGTAAACAACCTGCCGGCTCTCCTGCACCTCTTTAAACGCTGCGCGAAGAGCAACCTCCGTCTTACCATATCCAACATCTCCGCACACCAGACGATCCATGATCTTGGTGCTCTCCATATCCCGCTTGGTATCCTCGATGGCGTTCAGCTGATCCTCTGTCTCCTCATATGGGAACATTTCCTCAAATTCCTTTTGCCACACTGTATCCGGGCCACACACATACCCCTCTTTTTCCTGACGCACAGCGTAAAGCTCCACCAGCTCTTTGGCGATATTTTTGACAGCGCCCTTTACCTTGGACTTCGTGCGGTTCCACTCCTGGGTTCCCAGCTTGTTCAACTTCGGTGCCCTGGCTGTATCTGCGCCGGAATATTTCTGCAGCGCATCCAGCTGCGTTGCCAGAATATACAGATTACTTCCATCACGATATTCAATCTTGATATAGTCTTTTAAGACCTTATCTACTTCAACTTTCTCAATTCCACGGTAAATTCCCAGTCCATGCTTTTCATGGACCACATAATCCCCGATAGACAGCTCTGCAAAATCCTGGATCCGCTTGCCGTTGTAGACTTTTTTCTTTTTCTTTTTTTTCTGCTCCTGGCCGAAAATATCGGACTCTGTGATCACCGCAAATTTGATCAGCGGATACTCAAAGCCTTTCCGGGCGTGTCCATAGAGAACCATAATTTCCCCTGGATTGATCACACGGTCATAATCTGAACCGTAAAAAGCATTCAGCTCATGCTCCTGCAAATCCTTCGCCAGACGCTCCGCCCTTGTCCTGGAACCGGAAAGCAAGGCAATCTGGTAGCCTTTTTTCTTATACTTTTTCAGATCCTCCACCAGAAGCTCAAAGCTGCTGTTATAAGAAGTTACACTCTGCACCGTCAGATTGTATTTCTCCGAGGCAAAATTCCACTCCACGCCTCTTGGCTCCAATGCCGACAACGACACTGCACGAAGTTTATTCAGTTCTTTCTGAACCTTGGAAAATTCACAAAGCCACTGAACCGGAAGGTTCTTTTCCCCTTTTTCTTCGCGATGTGTGCGGCTGGCGGCATACTCTTCCTCCACGCCCAGTCCGTTTTCCAGAATACGGTTGGGTTCATCCAGAAACAGAAGCATTTTTTCTTTGGGAAAATAATCCACAAAAGATACCATCTTTTTGCCATCATTCCACTCCACAGCCGGATAAATGGCAATCTCATCCAGATTTTCAAGAGAGCGCTGGCTCTCTGCGTCAAAGCTTCGGATAGAATCCACTTCATCTCCCCATAGCTCAATTCTCCATGGATTCTCTTCTGTAAGGGAATAAATATCTACTATACCACCGCGCACAGAAAACTGTCCCGGCATTTCCACCTGTCCTACGCGTTCATATCCAAGCTGCACAAGGGTATTTTTCAGCACATCCATGTTGATCACGCTGTCAGAATAGAAATGAAGCACCTTTTTCCCGATTTCTTCCAGGGGCATCAGATAGTCCATACAGCCGTCAATGCTGGTAACCACAGTCAGTTCCTTCTGCTCCAGAAGTGCCTTTACCACACACATTCTCTGGCGGATCAACAGATTTCCCTGAATATCTGCCTGGAAAAAGAGAAGATCCTTCGCCGGGTAAAACATGGTATTTTTGTCATAAAAGCGCAAGTCCTCGAAGATTTCCTTAGCCTGGCGCTCATCTCCTGCGATCACAAGGCGCATAGGTGTTTTGCCGGAAAGCCCATGGATCAGATGTGCCTTCTGGGATTCCAGGCAGCCTGTGATCTGCACAATGCCCTGATTTTTCTCAAGGCTTTTCTCTATTTCTTCAAATTCTGCCATCCCCTTCAGGGGCTGGGTAAATGAAAGCATGGCTTTCCTCCTTTTCTCAAAAGCCTCACCTCAGAGCCCACCCAAAACATGAAACCATTCCTGCAAGTTATCTGCACGTCATAATTTTCACAAAGCTTTTGGGGGACGCTCCAGGGGCAAAAGAAGCCCAGCTTGTTGCTGGACTTCCTTTGTTACTCAGTAACCCTCTTTCGGTTGTATTCATTCATCGCCGCATCCGGACCATCTGTTATGATTTTTTCTACAGCGTCTGCTGCAAACTCAATTGCTTCATCCACGAGCTTGCGGTCCCCGGATGAAAAACGGCCAAGCACATGGTCTGCCAGATCCCATCCTTTTGGTTTGGCTCCTACACCAATTTTTACACGCATGAATTTCTGTGTACCAAGTCTGCCAATAATGTCCTTCAGACCATTATGGCCGCCTGCACTGCCCTGCTTCCGGATACGAAGCTGTCCCGGCTCCAGATCAATATCGTCCTGAATAATGATCAGCTCACTCTCCGGATTGATTTTGAAATAAGCAGCCATCTCCTGTACCGGACCACCGCTTAAATTCATAAAGGACAAAGGTTTCATAAAGATTACCTTCTCTCCTCCGATGAATCCGGAACCGTACATAGCATTAAATTTTACGCCGCCCTGCGGAATCTTATGACGTTCCACAAGCACATCGATCGTATCAAAACCCATATTGTGGCGGGTCGCCTCATACTGCTTCCCGGGGTTTCCCAGTCCAACAACTAAATACATAATCTTATTTTCCTTATTCTACTACGAAAGTCCTCCACAGCAATTCCAAAGCTCTGGTCAGCCACAGCCCCGTAATCACTGCCGCAACCTGCTTAGCCAATAGCATAAAACAGATGACTTTCATTTATTATCGAATGATATGAGTGTCAAAAGGTCTTTTGACACTCATTTGATACCCGGATTGCTACGCAGCTACGCTGCTCCCGCAATCCTCCAAATATTCGAAATCCGCTGATTTACTGCGTAAATCGCTACTTTCTCATATTTGGCGTGTCCCAAGTTCAAAAGCCTTATCGTGCAAGCACGAACAGCTTTTTGACCTTTTGACACTGGTATCATCAAATTAGTTGAAATAAACCATCTCATCAGCCAGAGGTTCGCACGGGGTCACATTCTCTGCATAAAGAACAATTCCCTCGCCCTGGTACTCAGAACGGTTTTCAAAGGCAACCTTGGCAGTCACCTCAACCCACTCGCCGGGCTTCAGCTTCGGTGCATATGCACTCTTACAGATATATCCCAGGAATGAAGTATCATCTGCACAGCAGGTCATGGCAGTACGTCCCGGAATGAAGAACTTGCTGCCCATACCTCTCGGACGTCTTGCACGAGCCTTAAAGCGAAGAGTTTTTCCCACATAGCGATCCGGATGATCCATAGCATCTACAAACCAGATTCCGTAATCTTCAGGCGGAATATCTACAATCTCTGCATCCAGGTCAAATGGCATCTGATCTGCGAAAATATCCGTCATCTCGCCTTCTTCGTCCTCAAAAATAACCTCTGCACTTGGGTTTACAACCTTAATGCTTCTGCGGAAGTTTGCAAGAGGATATTCTTTCTTGCTGCGGTTAAACACAACCATATCCGCATTACGAACCATATCCATAAAAATGGATTTCATATTCTGCATATATACCTGGAATGTGCTTGCATCTACACAGGTAATGTGCTGTTCAATTCCCCAGCCTGCCGGGAGCTTCATCTCCTCAAATTTGCTTACCAGCCACATTCCATTATATTCCATAACCACACGCTCCGGCTGGTGGATAATATCCAGTGCCTGAAGGCGCTCCGGTGTAAAATCTTCTTCTTTCTCAATAACCTCGACTACAACATTATCTTTTGCAAGAGCCTCTTCATCGTACTCTTCCTCTCCCTCCTCGCAGAGAATGAGAAGTGTCTTTCCCTCTGTACGGAAGTAATCCTGCTGGAGGGTAAAGCTGAGGAAAGAGGTCTTGCCGCTTTCCAGAAAGCCGGTTATGAGATAAATCGGTACTGTAATTTCATCCATTTACAGAAACCTCCCTGTATTTTTCTTAATTAAAAGCAGTACGTTCGCATATATCGCTTATAAACAGCAACAAATAAGCTTACCAAAAGTCTTTTATCCCGTTTATATGTCAATCATTAAGCTACGCCGAACAGCTTGACCAGTTTCTCTTCATTTAACTTGGAACCAATTACGCAAAGACGTCCGGTGTACTCTGGTGAACCTTCACGGATCTCAGTTTCTTCCGGAACCATGTCGAAGTAGATCCAGGTTCCGTCCTCTGCCGGAAGCATTCCCTTAGCACGAAGGATCACGCCATACTCTTCAGAAGCGGAAAGGCTCTCCAGCATTTTCTCAAGCCCTTCTCTTGTAAACTTCTTAATAGTCTCACGTCCCCAGCTGGTAAATACTTCGTCTGCGTGATGATGGTGATGATCATGATGATGTCCGCAGCCACATTCGTCATCATGGTCGTGATGATGATGCTCATGATCGTGGTCATGTCCGCAGCCGCACTCATCATCATGGTCGTGATGATGATGCTCGTGATCGTGGTCATGTCCGCAACCGCACTCATCATCATGGGCATGATGATGCTCCTGCTCCTCTTTCAGCAGCTCATCTGCCAGAGATACCGGATGCTCCATAACCTCCAGGATTTTCTTTCCATCCAGCTTCTCAATCGGAGTGGTAATAATAGCTGCCTTCTCATTGATAGAACGAAGAAGCTCCATAGACTCCATTGCTTTCTTCTCGTCTACAATATCGGTACGGCTCATGATAATCGCGCCTGCATACTGAACCTGATTGTCAAAGAACTCGCCGAAGTTTCTCATATACATTTTGCATTTCTTGGCATCAACAACTGTAGTGTAGCTGTTCAGCTGAATATCAACATCCTCTTCCACACCCTGTACAGCCTTGATAACGTCGGAAAGCTTACCAACACCTGATGGCTCGATCAGGATACGGTCCGGATGATACTTCTCTACAACTTCCTTCAGGGAAGCACCAAAATCTCCAACCAGAGAACAGCAGATACATCCGGAGTTCATCTCACGGATCTCGATTCCGGCATCTTTCAGGAATCCCCCGTCAATACCAATCTCACCGAACTCATTCTCGATCAAAACTACCTGCTCACCTTCAAATGCTTCTTTCAGCAGTTTCTTAATAAGAGTTGTCTTACCAGCTCCAAGGAAACCGGAGATAATGTCAATCTTTACCATTTTGTATTCCCCTTTCTATTATGCCAGAAAAAGGGGACATGACCAAGTCACATCCCCTAATATATTTATCCCAATTTCACAGTTTTATGCAAATCAGCCGTTGATCATGAAGTGCATAAGCTTATCAATGTCTTCTTTCTCATATGCAACGATCTCAAGCTCCGGAATCTCACCGTTAGAGAAGATGTTTGCAAGAGATACATACTGTGATAATTTAGATTTCAGGTTCAGTCTGTCACCTTCGCCAGTTACAAGCTCTACTTTACCAGCGCAGCTGTCTACTACATCAAAAAATTTCTGAATGTCTTTAATATTAGATACCTTCATGTCAATATTCTCCTTTCAACATGTACAACTTTTTCCATTTCTTTTTGTTCGGGCTCATTATATCTCAACTTTTTCCAAATAGCAACAGGTTTTTCACCTTCTGGGAAAAAATCCCCAACAGTCACAAACAAAACCCGAATTTGCCCCATTCTTTGGGTATTTTTAATACTAAATTATCACAGCAATATGAAAATTGTCTGTGAGAATTGTTCCTTGCGGAATTTGGCAGCTTCTAATACTGGAACACAGCAACCCCGTAAGCTGGCAGCGGATAAGCAAAGGAGAACGGACGATTGTCACAATCCTGCTTTTCTGCCTTAAATACCTTCTTCGCAGTCTGTCCGTTTTCATCCAGAACCAGTGTGTATTGTTTCTTCTTCGGCACACCAACACGGTAATCTGGACGTTCTACAGGAGTGAAATTGCATACTACCAGAAGGTTATTTCTTTTTGTAGGGGATTTCCTTACGAAGCTGTAAATACTTCTGTCCCCGTCATCTGCATTGATCCACTCAAAGCCAGACGGATCCGTATCCGTTCCATAGAGCGCAGGATATTTGCGATACATCTTCAGCAATGTCTGCACAAAATCCTTCAAATCCCGATGCTTCTCTTCCCCAAGAAGGAACCAGTCAAGTTCTCTCTCCTCGCTCCACTCCCGAAGCTGACCGAATTCCTGCCCCATAAATAAAAGCTTCTTGCCCGGATGGCAGAACATAAATGTATAAGCAGCCTTCAGATTCTTAAACTTATCATCTAGCTCACCTGGCATTTTCTCCAGCATAGACTTCTTCAGATGAACCACCTCATCATGGGAGATTACCAGCACATATTTCTCACTGTAAGCATATGTCATGGAGAAAGTCATCTTATTATGGTTAAACTTACGGAAATAGGGGTCCAGCTTCATGTATTCCAGGAAGTCATTCATCCAGCCCATGTTCCATTTCAGGGAAAATCCAAGGCCGTCATCCTCTGCCTTACCTGTAACCTTCGGCCATGCGGTAGACTCCTCTGCAATCATCACAGTACCATGGTTTCTTCCAAGAACCACTGTATTCAGATGCTTAAAAAACTCAATTGCTTCCAGATTCTGATTTCCGCCATATTTATTGGCTACCCACTGACCATCATTCTTTCCATAATCCAGATACAGCATGGATGCAACGGCATCCACACGAAGACCGTCCACATGACACTCCTCGATCCAGAACAGAGCATTTGCGATCAGGAAGTTCTTTACCTCCGGTCTGCCATAATTGTAGATCTTGGTTCCCCAGTCCGGATGCTCTCCCTGTCTGGGATCTGCATGCTCATAAACTGCAGTTCCGTCAAAATTCGCCAGACCATGGGCATCCTTGGGAAAATGTGCCGGCACCCAGTCCAGAATAACCCCGATTTTCTGTCTGTGAAGATAATCTACCAGATATTTGAAATCCTGGGGTGTTCCATAGCGGGAAGTAGGCGCATAATAACCGGTGACCTGATATCCCCAGGAACCGTCAAAGGGATGCTCTGCAATCCCCATCAGCTCCACATGTGTATAGCCCATATCCTTCACATACTGGGCAAGCTTCACCGCCAGTTCCCTGTAATTGAAAAAGCCTTTCTCATTCTCCTCTGTAGCCGGATGCTTCATCCAGGAGCCAGGATGTACCTCATAGATCGCCATGGCATCCTTAGTCTCGTCAAATTTCTGACGATTCTTCATCCAGGTGGTATCTTTCCATTTGTAATCCCCGATATCCGTGATTCTGGATGCCGTTCCCGGTCTTAATTCTGCCTCATTTGCATAAGGGTCAGCTTTATAAATATGCTCCCCGTTCATTCCTACAATAAAAAACTTATACAGCTGTCCAATCTTCGCTCCAGGGACAAATGTCTCAAATACACCGATCGGACCTGCCTTTTTCATTGGAGCAGCCTGTTCATTCCAGTCATTAAACTCTCCAATTACAGAAACAGCTTGCGCATTAGGTGCCCATACTGCAAAATAAACACCTTCTTTTTTCCCTTGTTTCACAGGATGTGCGCCAAGCTTTCTGTAAATATCATAATGGGTTCCCTGACCAAAGAGATACTGGTCAAGCTCTGTAAACTGTAATTTCTCTCCCATCAGAAAGTTACCTCCCTAAACTTTCAAATTCTTATGCACATTATAGCATACTCTTTTCCTCCATGCCACCAAAAACTTGTCTATTATTCATAAAAAATCTACATCAAAATTCATTTTTACTGTAAAAAAATACGCCTGTACTTTGACATTTTTCTCATAAGTACAAGCGTATACTATCATTCACACTATACAGCATCTGCGATTTCCGGAAGTCACGAAGCTTAACACATATGCCAGACAGGCTCTAGAGCCTCTTATTTTCTCCGTTATTCGCCTGAGTCGCTGCTAAAATCCCCTTCGCTATTCTCACTGCCGTCTGTGTATCCGTCACTTTCACTGCCGTCGCTTCCATCACCGGAACCATCACTGAAGTCGCTCTCATCTCCATTACTGCTGTCATCTGAACTGCCATCAGAAGTTCCATCTGTGGAAGAGTCCTCAGAAGAGCCATTTCCATTATATCCAGGCACATAACCTGCATCAAGGGCGCTCTGCCAGAACTCTGCATATTTTGCTGGCTGAAGGGTAACATTCTTCGCCGCTGCCATCTCACTTACCGTTACAAGTTTATATCCCTGTGCAATAAGATCTGGAATCAGTCTGAGTGCCGCATCAACTGAAGGACCATGAATATCATGCATCAGAATAACGGCTCCGTCTCCCAGATTGCTGTCATTCATAATGCCATTGTAATCCAGATCTGCATCCAGATATTTCCAGTCCAGACTGTCAATAGACCACAAAATAAAAGGTTTCCCAACTGCCGAAATAATTTCATCATTGCAGTCTCCATAAGGCGGACGAATTACCGTGGACTCCTGTCCACAGGCATCAATCAATGCCTGATCGGTATCGCCGAATTCCTTTATAACATCATCAATACTCAGATTCAGCATATCCTGATGATCCCAGGAATGGTTTCCGATCTCACAGCCAAGTTCCACCATTCTCTTCACTTCGTCCGAATACTGTCCAACCAGCTGTCACAACATAAAGAAGGTAGCATGTGCATTGTTCTCCTCCAGACAGTCCAGAAGCTTGTCTGTATACTGTCCCGGACCATCATCAAAGGTAAGTGCGATCAAAGGGCGTTTCTTCTCAGCATTGTAAGAACCATCCTCATTAAAATAATAATCGTTTACCCCCTTGGTCACCCAGCCGGTCTGCATGTATCCATTGGAATCAAATGCATATTTCACTCCGTCAATCTCTGCAAAACCATTGGTATAATATGTACCATCTGCATTCTGATACCAGCGTCCGCTGGAATCCTCATGCCAGCCTGGAGTCAGTGAAGAAACCTTGGTCACATCACTCTGTCCTTTCAGAGGCTGTCTCAGAGCATCTGTAGAATTGGAATCCGCATTCGAAGCAGCTCCGTCACCTGCATCCGCCTGCACGCTCTGTGATTTTCCAGTACTCTTTCCTCCCACACGACTTACGATTGGAAAAATCACTCCTCTTATTACAAAAATCACAGCCAGCACCATTGCCACAACATAGGTAACCAGCTTAATGATCTTCCTTCGTCTTATCTGGCGCTGTTTCCTGCGCATTCTTTCGCGCAAAACCCTTCTATCCATTCATATTCCCTCTTTATCTCTCGTTACATAGTGGAAAAAATTTTCCGCAAAAAAGTTCTGTCATAGCACTTCTCTCAGCTCCAGATCATCTGTTACAAGAAGAATATCCGCTTTCTTTCCAACAGAAAGGGAACCAACTTCATCATAAATACCAATACTCTTTGCCGGATTTCGTGTTGCTGCAAAAATCGCTTCTTCAAGGGGAACACCAAAAGAAACAGCCTTGCGCATACAATCATACAGGTTCGTAGCAGAACCGGCAATCGTACCGTCCTTCAAAGTTGCCTTACAGTCCTTCATCGTTACTTCCTGTCCACCCAGCTGGTAGGTTCCGTTCTCCATTCCAGTAGCCATCATAGAGTCACTGATCAGTACAATCCTCTCTGGTCCAAACATCTTAAATGTAGCGCGGATCACAGCGGGATGAATGTGAATGCCATCACAGATCATCTCTGCCATACACTGCCCATCATCACAGGCAGCTCCGATCAGTCCTGGTTCTCTGTGCGCCAGTGGCTGCATGGCATTATAAAGATGTGTCACATGGTGTGCACCTCTTCTCATGGCCTCCGCTGCTGTATCGTAATCAGCTGCTGTATGACCAAGGGAAATGCACACCTCATTATGTACCTCATCAATGAATTCCATAGCACCATCCACATTCGGTGCCAGAGTTACCAGCTTCACCATATTTCCGGAATATTCATTCAGTTCACGGAAAAATCCGGCATCTGGTTTGCGGATATAGCCCTCCACATGGGCACCTTTTTTCTTCGCATCCAGAAACGGTCCTTCCATATTGATTCCCCTAACAGTGGCTCCGGCTTTCATTTCTCCCACAGTCTTAATAGTGGCAAAAATTTCCTTCAGTTCTTCTGCCGGCAATGTCATGGAAGTAGGACAATAGGAAGTAATTCCGTGACTCTTTTCGTATTTCAGAATAATCTTAAGTCCCTCCGGATCAGCATCAGAAAAATCATGTCCAAATGCACCGTGACTGTGAATATCCACCAGTCCCGGGATTACCCTGAGCCCAGCCGCGTCTACAATCGTCTTGTCCGTAACCTCATCCTCAGAAGCCACGATTCTATGATTCTCCACATACAGATCCTGTAATCTGAAGCTTCCATCCTCCTGAAAAACTTCTCCGTTTTTAATAATCATAACTCCATTCCCTCCTGAGATTCATTGGCTGCTGTTTCTATTATAAACAGCAACCGTCAATTCTCTGTACTGTCATCCTGTGTATCTGTTGAAGCATCCGCTGCTGTGCCTGTATCTGCGGTTGCACCAGTTTCCTGATCTTCTGCTGTATCCCCGCCATCCGTGCTCTGTCCGTCAGTTGTACTGCCATCTGCATGATCTGCTGCTTCTGTTCCCTCAGCAGCCTGTGCGTCCTCACCTTCAGCAGATGTATCCGCTGCTGTCTGATCATAATTTGCATTTGCAATAATGAAATCCTGAACTCTCATAAGTCCGATACTCTCATCCACTGCAACCTGACCGTAAGTATCGATAAGAACTGCAAGATCGCCAGAAGCATACTGCTCTACCAGCTGATTCTGGATTGCAAGGCTTTCCTCATCCTCCAGAGTCATTCCCTCTGCGTCCATGATTCCCTGAATAAGCAGATTCTGTTTTACCTTGGCCTGGGCATACTGCTGGCACTGGGCTTCGAAATCATCCATGGAAACGCCCTGAGACTCTACGAAGTCTTCAAGCTCCATATTTCCCTGCTTCGCGTATGCTTCTGCCTGTTTCTTAAATGTCTTCACTGCCTCTTCTACGTCTTTCTCCGGATATTCCACAACCTCAGAATTGGTGTAAACAGTATTCCAAGCAGTGCTGCGCAGACTGCTGTCAGCCTGGTCCTGTGCTTCCTGCTCCAGCTGTGCGCGAACAGAAGCCTTATATTCATCAATTGTCTTGTAATCGGTATTCGCTGCAACCCAGTCATCGGTCAGTTCCGGTGGTCTCTTAAAGCTCTGCACGGTAATCTGGAATACCGCATCCTGTCCAGCCAGTTCACTGTTGCGGTAGCTCTCCGGGAAAGTTACCGGTACGTCTTTTGTCTCACCCTTCTTCATTCCCACGATTCCTTCTTCAAATCCGGGAATCATTGTGCCGCTTCCGATCACAAGGTCATAATTATTACCAGTTCCACCTTCAAAAGCTTCCCCGTCTTTTGTACCTACGAAATTAATAGTAGCGGTATCACCATTCTGGATGACAGCGTTCTCATCTGTCACTTCCACTGAATTGTCTTTCAAATTCTCTGCGATACGATTCTCAATATCCTCATCTGTCACTTCTGGTACAGAATTATCAAGAGTTATCCCCTTATAGTCTGCAATTGTAACATATTTCTCCACATTATCCACTGAAACCAGGCGTGTCGCACCGGTAGAATCTGTATAAGGTTCCTGTACCTCTTCTTCCTCTGCCGAATCCTCTGCCTGCTGCTCTGTGGCAGTGCTCTCACTCTCTGTACTGGTAGTTTCTTTATCACTTCCGCAGCCATTTACAGCAAGTGCCATACACATTACTAACGCTGCCAAATATACTTTTCTTTTCATTTCATACTCCCTTCAGTTACTCTTTTATAAAATTATCACATTTTCTATTAAAAAGGAAGCCCACTGAGGCAATCATTTTTATTTTATCTCCGCCGCGTTACTGTTCACTGGTAACGTTCCGCGAGGTGTTTTATGTGAACAAAGTTCACATAAAACCCGAGAATCTCAGCGCAAAATCATGCGAATCCATGCCCTCTTTGCAGCTGGTCTTATCAGCCACCATTCATAGGCGGTACAGGAGTAGGTCTGGATGGGTCAAATACCTGGCTTACGTCAAACAGATCTGCCAGCATGTCCGGATTGTAATACATTCGATATCCATCCACATTTCTTCTTCCCATTCGGAAATATTCATCCGTCATCTGTACAAAATATTTGTTAGAGTCCACATTGCAATAATAATCATAGCCCTGGGATTTCAGATATTCAAATTTCTCATTGCCAGTGTACTCCCCGCCGTTATTAATATCTGCTCCGAAAGCAAAGATAATAATATCTGTTCCGCCAATAAGCGGGTCAATGTTCTCTTTGAAGTTCTGTGTATCTGTTTCAAGGCGTTCCATGGAAACTGTAGACATGTTTTTATGTCCCCATGTATGGCTGGCAAAAGTCCAGCCCTCCGCCTTCATGGCATCTGCGACCTTTTTCGCTTCTGCCCGCTCTGTATCCAGATCAAAATCAGGATGCGCGTCAAGCCACGCCTTTTTATCATCATTCAGATCATCTGGTCTTGTCTGATAGCTGATATCTGTGCGGTAACCCAGGATTCCATTGTAGCCTGTAAGCGCTACAATTCCCTTATGTCCATGATATGCAAAATCAGGATGTTCCTCCACAAACCGGTCGATCAGCGGTACAACATCATAGTCACCTACAACTGTGCTTCCATCATCCTGTACATATTCGTTGCGAACCTTCCCCTCTTCGTCTATAACAAGCTTGGTGGCAATTCCATCTCCATCCTGGGAGTGATAATAACATACATCGTCCTGCGAAAGGACAAACGGTGTTTTTCCCTTAGGAAGATAAATCTGCTTTGCCTGCATTTTCCCATTTTCATCAACGTCTGCCAGATCATAAAGGTTTACCATTACATATCCCTCGTCATACATGATCTGGGTTATCTTATTAAACTCATCCATAGTGGTCATAACCTGATTATAACCATCTGTCTTGTAATCTCCATCAAACGCCTTGGAAGTATCCACGATCAGGGAATGGTAAAAAATGTGAGTTACCTGTTCTGGAGACCAGGCTACACATTTATCCTTTTTCTTCTGGAATTTCTCTGCAGCATTCTGAAAATGGACATTTCTCACATATGCATTGTCCTTCTGCAAAAGGCTGATTGCACCGTCATAATCATACTGGGCTGCTTTCTCCTTAGCTGTGGTCAGTACTTTCTTCTCGTGACGGATCTGCCTCCTGATGATACCTGTGCCGGCAGCTGCTGCCTGTGGCATAACCCCATTTAAATTTATGGCTGCTGTCTGGGCTGCTTCCTGCTCTGGCTGATTTGCAGAATCTGAAGAATTATCTTCTGTTTTCTCTTTATCGGACATATTCCCGGATTTATCCTGTGCAGTATCCTCTGAATTGTCATCTGTATTTCCAGTTGTCTCATCACTGTCATCTGCCGTGCCTTCACCAGATTCCGGTTGTATATCTGTACTGTCTGAGCTGTCAGCAGCTTCCTCTGTATTAATATCGGGGTTTTCGATGCTTTCGGTGCTTTGGTCAGCCTTTGCCAGTTCTTCTGCTGCCTTGCTCTCTTTACCGGAATTCTTATCAGGAACCAAATCCCTTACCTTGGCTACCAGCGTTTCCATGCCGTCTTTTAACCCTGTCTGCTCTCTATAAAAGTATCCCACACCGCCCAACACTGCCAGAGCAGTAATAATAAGAGCCAGATTACGATTCCGTATCTGCCTCTTCTTTCTCTTCAGATTGCGCTCATGTCTCTCGCGCCGTCGTTCTTCGTAATATATCTCTTCCTGGTGTTCCTTCTCTGCCAGTTCCTGTAATTCTCTGTCAAGCTCCCGCTTGGACTGGCTGTCGGGAACTTTATTCTCTTCCAGACCAGGCTGTTCCTGTTCTGTATCTGATTTCTTCATAATGTATAACTCCTAACTATACTATAAGCCCCCCTCAAAACACCTTCTTCCCGCAAGACCAGTTAATAAAGAAAACCTACAAAGCTTCCTATTAATCCTGAACGGAATCTGTAATCTGGCATTTATTATAACCATACCAGATAAATCTATCCATTCTGTAACCAGTAGATTTCTATTATACATGATATTCAAAATAATTACCACCTCTTCTCAGTAAATATCCTTGCATTCTATTGCCATATATTGTTAAAATAAAAAACACATGATAAAATATGTTTTAACCTCAAATATCAAAAATATTAAGCTCTATATCATTCACTCTAAAGGAGGAAAATATGAACAGATCAGATATTATGCGCATCAGCGCACTATTTGAAATAGCCCTGGGTTCTGCTTCTTTGATCGCAGCCCGCTTCTGGATCGGAACCACTAATATTGTGGGCAGACATGTAAGCCATGGTGATACTACAGAGGCTTTTGCACTTACTTATGCATTTACACTTCTTCAGATTGCAATTGGAATTATAGGCGTGATGAATGCAGAAAAAGGAAGAATGAGCACCGTTATCTTTGGAATTTTGGCCTTTATTCCCCAGATTGCCCACTTCTTTCATATTAAGGGAAGTATTATACTGGTTCTTATGAATCTTGCAGCATTTGCGGTACCGGTTTTATATACTTTCACGGCGTATAAGCTTTTTAAAGGAGATAACAAAACAATTGCCTTTTCCAAAAAATGATGTTAAAATGTAGTTTATGTGAAACAAGAATGTAACTGTTCAGTTTCTTCACGGTCACACGTTTTGCGGAACCGTACAGGCTGAATAGTTATTAAGAAACTTTATAATATAGTAGGAGGATAAGTATGCATCCAGTAACAATCGTCCTTCTGGTGATTCTCGTAATCCTCATCGGATTACTGGTTGGTTTATATTTCTTTGGCAAGAAGACCCAGAAGAAGCAGGAAGAACAGCAGGCACAGATCGAGGCAAGTAAACAGACCGTTTCCATGCTCGTTATTGATAAGAAGAGAATGCCACTTAAGGAATCAGGTCTCCCACAGATGGTCATCGACCAGACACCGAAGCTTCTCCGCCGCTCCAAGATGCCGATCGTTAAGGCTAAAGTTGGACCGAAGATTTCCATTCTTATCGCAGACGAGAAGGTATTCGACCTTATCCCTGTGAAGAAAGAGATCAAAGCTGAAGTAAGTGGACTTTACATAGTAGGTGTAAAAGGCATCCGCGGTAACCTGGACGCTCCGGTTAAGAAGAAAAAAGGATTTTTCGCACGTTTTAAGAAATCTGCTGAGGAAGCTCAGGCAGCCCAGAATGAGACTAAGAAATCTAAAAAGAATAAAAAGAAATGATTATTTTAGCCCTGCCATTATGATGGCAGGGCTATTTTAATGCTCCTTTCCCCATATTGTAATGCCAGACATTATTTCCTGCGTGTTGCATTTTATCAAGAATCTTTCTCTCATTTCAAAAAGGATCCTGCATTTCTGCAAGATCCTCATTCTCAATCTTATTTCTCATTATCCATATAAAATTTTCTAAGAAAATACGTCGGCGTACAGCTCCATGCGTGACAGTAGCTGTTAACCATGCTGGAGCCATAAGGGGATTCCTCCCGGTTGTATGGATTGTACAGTTCCCAGAAGGTGTCGGCGCCGTCGCGGATCATCTCACCCCAGTAACGCTTCATTTCTTCCAGTGCAAGCTCTTTCTCATCACAGCGGATAAGCGCATCAATATAGTGATGATACATATATGGAGTTACCATGCGGATTCTTGGATTCACTTCCATTACATGATGGATCAATTTACAGTTTGTCTCTTTGTCAAAGACACGGGCCAGAATCATCCAGATCTGGGTTGCCCAGGAAGCCTGACGGTCCGGACCGCTTACGAACATTCCAAGCTCTTCATCCCAGAACTCTTTCACCGCTGCCTCTTTCAGCATGGCCTGCTTCTCTTCCAGCCAGCTGATATCCTCCTGTTTATCCAGAATCTTTGCAAGGCGGATTCCGTAACGGATACAGTAAATAAGAACTGCTGTAGCTCCGGCCTGCTTATTCAGACCATCTCCCCAGTCCAGGAAGCACCAGAATGCATCACCTAAATCCTCCACAACATTTTTCTCATTTAACTGTGTCATGGCAATGCGGATCTGATCAATTGCCACATCATAGAGATCCCTTAAGGTTTCCAGATCATCGGTTGCCTCATAATAATCCAGAAGCACAGATGAGAAAAACAATGCATAGTCCAGAAGGTAAGTATCATCTGGCTCCATCTCCGGTTCTGTGAATACACAGGCGCTTAGCTTTCCCTCATTAAAAAGCAGTCCTGCAAAAATATACATACAGCGTTTGGCAAGATCATAATTCTTAAAGGTGTAATAATTGGCTCTCGCCTGAAGTCTCAGATCTCCCAGCCACATTCTGCGGTCACGCTTTGGTCCATCCTCAAAAACATCCTGCATGCATTCTTTCAGGGTTTTTCGGCTTACCAGATCAATCTGATTCAGAAGCGGATCTCCGAAATCCACAGGCTTTACAGACTCCATATCTACAGCAGAAACCGTATCACAGGAAATACCATCGATTTTCAGCTGGAACTTGGCAGAAGTATCAATTACACGAAGCTCCATATAACGGAAAGAATATCTTCTTGGCAGCTTCACCTTCGCCGGAAGTACATCCACATGAATATACTCCTCCTGAATCCAGCCACGGCTGAGCCAGCCGTCATAATCAGCAGTTTTGTCCGTCATTTCCTCCAGACGCTCACCGAATTTCAGGTAAAAATAAACCGGTGCATCCTGATGGCTTCCTGTTTTACTAAGCTCCAGAGTCACATAACCTACAGCATGATCCCCGAAATCCACAAATACTGTATCATCTCTTTTTAAAGATTTTGCATACAGATTTTCAATTGGGTGCTCTTCTGTAATAACTGTTCTCATCTGGCGGTCTTTTCCCACCATAATTTCCTTTTCAGCCTTAATTTCTTTATGCAAAAGCTCCGGCTTCAGGGCCTCTGCAATTTCCAGAAAACGATTATTTTTATGTACTTCGAAATTCTCAATTATACTATATGATGGCATTATTTTTCCTCCTAAAAATCGTCTAATGTTTCATCGGAATCAGTATCTTCAGCTCAAACCAGTTATTCGCCTTGCCCGCCATAACTGAACCGCCATACTTCTCTACAATTTTTTTCATACTCTTCATTCCATATCCATGGAACCGTTTGTCTTTCTTGGTGGTGATCGGGATTCCATCCTGGAACTGAACGTTCTCCTCGCAGTAATTCTCTGTGCGAATACGAATAAACTGTTTATCCTGAATCACATGCAGGGAAATCAGACGTTTCTGACGGTCTTTGATCTTCACCACACTTTCAATAGCATTATCCAGCATATTTCCGAAAAGAGCACTGATATCCATATCCTCCATAAAATTCAGCAGCTGCCCCTCACCCATAAATTTCAGCTCAATACCATGTCTCTGACAATGCATGCTTTTACTGGTAAGAATGGTATCAAGGACCTTATTTCCCGTTTTATTCTGTGTCTCATAAATCTTGATCTCACGCTCCATCTGTTCCAGGTATTCCCCTGCTTTTTCAGAATCTGCGCCGCTTTTTAAAAGATTGATCTGATGCTTCAGATCATGGTATTTCTGATTTACAATGTCGATACTCTCCTTGGAAAGCTTGTAATTTTTGTACTGCATATCCATAATATTCCGAAGCGTATCCTTCTCAAAACGCATCTGGATTTCTTTTACCTGAATGTGATAAGCATAAAGCACCGCCATACCGCTAAGATCCGCCAGTGTGCGGATAATAAACACATCCATAGCTGTTCCTGCACTGAAAATACTTTTTACATCCACATAGCTTACATTGCTGATACAATACACCATAATCAGCACAAAATATACAACCAGTAATTCTCTGCGGGTGATCTGCAATTCTTCAATATCCTTCTTCAGATAACGTTCGATCAAATAAATCAGAATGTATAGTACTGCATAAATAACTACCATATGCAGCACACGCCATAACATCTGCTCCGGTGTTCCCTTCTCCTGACCGCTGAAATCACCTGTATAAAAATAATGAATCTGCCAGCACAAAGAGGCTGCAAATTCTGCGTTGATAAATGCCTTCGCACAGAAAAATCCGGTTTCACGCCATGGAAGCTCTCCTGCCATCCTGATGTACAAAAGCATCAGCAAAAACACACAAACCATAAGAGGCATGAAAAACATCTGCTTTATTCCATCTGTAAAAAACATAACGGTAAAAATACTGATAAAGCTCAACACCCCATACACATATTTCCACACATCTTTTTTCCCGCATCCATGCACAAGAATCATTACCAGTGCAGAAAGCCAGTAGGAAATGGCATAATAATATCCGGGAGTGTTGACTACTGTGCCTCTCATTTTTCCACCTCATTCATATATTCATTCAGGGCATCCAGGAAGGGCTTCCGCCTGCTTCTGCTCACCTGGATCGTATCGCCGTTTACCATAATATCACTGCCCTGATAAGTCTCTACAAATTCCAGATTTACCAGATAACAGCGGTTACACCGAAAATATTTCTTCGGATCAAACTGATTATCTGTATCCCTCATAGTGCCCTTTGTCTCAAAATCCCCATCCAGAGTGTGGTAGATCAGCACATGGTCCTGAACCTCCACGTAACAAATCCGCGCCACATCCAGCTTCTTTTTACCTCCCTTCAGAACAATGGTAATGTACTCCTTCTCCGGTGTCTTCACCTTTGCCAGAGCCCTTACCATACTCTCTGAAAATGAAAAATAGGAAATTGGCTTCAAAATATAATCCAGCGCATTTACTTTATATCCCTGAATGGCATACTGAGGCATATTTGTAATAAAAATAATAATTACATTTGTATCAAGCTCGCGGATTTTTTCTGCTGCTTTCATTCCATTGAGAAAAGCCATCTCAATATCCAGAATAATAAGGTCATAGCTGGCTGTATAATCGGTTACAATGTCCTCTCCGTCCTGAAATTCTGTTACGGAAAATTTCATCTGGTTCTCTTTTTCATAACGATTCAGGCATTTCTTCAACGCCTCCCGGTCATGCCTGTCATCCTCTACAATTGCAATTCTTATCATAATTATTTCTCACCTATCCTATTCAATCAAACGGATACTCCAATCCGCTTTGCTGCCTTCTCATAATCGAATAGCTTCTTCGCAGCTTATTCGGCTAAAACGGCTCCCTGGCACAGTGACACTGCACCAGGGAGCCGGAATCACTTGTGTTAACTAAGAATAGTATAACAGGAAACAGGTTCTGAAACAATTAATTATTAGCTGCTTTCTTCTGATTTTCTTTTATCTTTTTCTGATCCTCTTCAATGTGTTTTTCCACATCCAGACGGCTCATGAGAATGATAACAACTGCATATGTGATCACATCTGCCGCCAAAAATGCAAATGCAAGCACCTGCTCCACGCCGCCCATCTGACGGTAAACGATCTGCCCTGTATAGTTTGCCACATTTTCAATGATTTCCAGAGTCTGCGGATTGCAGGCAATGCCGGTATTGCTGTAGCCTGCAAAGGTAAGAAGACTGTTCAGCACACCGATACAGAGTCCGCTAAGACCTACCATAATGGAGCTATAAACAGACATTGTAAATCCATCGCTTCGGAAACCATTTTTCGCTTCCAGGTGATCCAGCACATCAGAAAGAAGCGCCATCGTCACATACATTGCCGGAATACTTCCGATTCCTTTCAGTACCATACTTGCAGCAACCATTCCGAAGCTGTGTACATTCAGGAAGCAGACAAGGCCACCTACAACGGAGAAGCAAAGTCCTGTAACAACGGCTCTCTTTTTGCCCAGCTTACGGGCAATTGGCCATGCCACTACCATACCAACGGCAGTAGGGATTCCGCCAACTAAACCAAGTGTTGACATTAATGCTCCGGAAGTCTGCTCCGGATTTGCAGAATTAATTACACTGTCAAACATCCATCTTACATAGAAGCTCATGGAACTGTTTTTGACTAGCTGACCAAACTGGAAAATCAGGAAATAGAGAATGATGATCCACCAGTATTTGTTGTGGATACAGCCTTCCAGCTGTTTTTTCAGCGGCATCTTCTCTTCCTTTACATTCAGATTGATGGTTTCCTCTGTAATACGCTCTCTGGTAAAATAATATTCCAGCATACAGCCAAATGCACTTACCAGACAAAGAACTATGGAAATAATCCTCCAGTGTGAATAGCTTGCATCCACATCAATTCCGCCGTCCTTTGTCACAAACAGAAAGCTCTGAAGAAGGATCGGCACTACAATGCTGGCTCCAACTCCTGCAGAAGCAACCATTGCTGCATTTGACAGTGTCGCAAGAAGCCCGCGGCTCTCAGAATTTCTGGTAGAAAGAGAAACCATGGAGCTATGTGCACAGTAAAAACATGGATATGCAAGTGCATAGTACAGGTTATAGGACACTGCGATCCAGATCATCTGCACCGCATTATTGCCCTTAGCTGGTGTCATAAACATAAGAATAATGGCTATGATCAGCATTGGTGCTGCAATGATCAGGTAAGGTCTTGCTTTTCCCTGTGTACTTCTGGTGTTGTCGATCCACTGCCCGATCATCAGATTTCCGAGAACTACGAAAATCACAGATACGATTGGCAGAAGTGTGGCAAATGCTCCGAATTTCGTCCAGCCAAGTACATCCACATAATAACGGTTCAGATAGGCACCGAAAATGGCATTGGCAAACATGGCGCAAAAGGGCGCCAGAAAATATCCAATGGCAATTTCCGGAAGCTTCACCTGATCGGATTTGATTCTTGTTTTAAAAACCGGCTTTTCTGCAAGTTTTCTTGCAAAATTAGTAATGTTCAAATATTTCGCCTCCTGGGTTTATTTGACTCTTAAGATAAACTCTTTTTCCCTTTATTTAAGCTCTGTCTTCCATTTGCAGGCAGAATATTTCCTGCACATTTAATGGAATCTTACTTCAGATCAAAAGACATAAAATTAAATGCGCCAGTTCCCTTGTAACTGAAGTACAGTGCCTCTTTCTCACCGAGTCCGTTTACATCAGCTGCAAAACCGTGCTGTTCCTTGCAAGATTTTACCTGAATCTTTGCCACTGGCTTGCCGCCTTCCTCTGTGGATACATAAACAATTCCAGTTGCTTTTCCCTTAATATTAATACGAACCTTAGAGGTCTCACGCAGGTCAAAATATTTGAAGCCTGCAACTGCTCCGTCACACATATTGGCAATATACTGATCTGACCCCTGCTCACGATCCTTTCCTTCCTGAGTCAGATATGGATGACCGGACTTTGGATGTTTGATCATACTTAAGAAACGGGTTCCTTTTTTGCCATATACGTTGCAGGCAATGTAGGAAGGATAGTTTCCTTTTCCCTTAAGCGGTCCGTCATTCAGACCACAGGAGGTCATCTCTGCCTGATAGAATTTGCCATTCTCGAAGCGGATGCGCTCTGCACAGGCCTGACGGGAAGACTGCTTACGGTTACTGTGTCTGTGATAGAAAACATAATAGCTTCCATTAATCTCGATCAGGCTTCCGTGAGTGTTTCCGGTGCAGTTTCTTGCATTTTTTACATCTGTGATTCCAGGAAGGCCGATGTCCCCGTTGCTGACCAGAACACCGCCAAACTCAAAGCCCTCTGTAGGGTTATCGCTTGTTGCATAGCAAAGCTCATGGCTGTTCAGGGAACTGTAGATGAAGTAATAGGTTCCATTGAATTTACGCATGGAGCTTGCCTCCAGGAAGGGATGTCCCTCATAAGAACTTCCCGGTGCTTCTTTCTCACTGGCAATTCCAATGTATTTCGGTCCCATTTTTACAGTAAGCATATCTGCCGGGTCCAGCTCGAAGCACATTGCACCGTGCTCAGTCGGCTTGGATCCATCAAGCAGAAGGGGATTTCCCTGAAGGGCAAAGCCTGTATAAAGATACAGCTTTCCATCATCATCCATAAAAACGCCCGGGTCAAACTGCAGCGGCTCCTCTTTCTTTCCAATAGGAGTGCCGTCTGCATATTTTACATAACCATAGAATTCATATTTGCCTGCCGGCTTGTCACAGACAGCCACAGAGATCATCTTGGTGCCGCCCATGAAATAATAAAGATAAAATCTTCCGTCCGGTCCCTGGATCATATCCGGTGCTGCCAGACCATTTGTAAGACGGATCTTCGGTGCTGCCGGATCCTGCTCTCTTTTGAAAATAACACCCTCATAACGCCAGTTGCCCAGATCGTCTACCGGCGCTGACCAGCATACATAATCTCCCATGCAGAAAACATAACCATTGTAGAAATCATGAGAGCCATATACATAAACTCTTCCATTAAATACATAAGGTTCCCCATCCGGTATGTACTCCCAGGATGGCAAATAGGGGTTAAATGCTTTTCCTTTCATGCTATATACCTCGTTTATTTCTATAATTTTTCCAATCCAAGAAAATTACTTGTTGCTATTCCACTATCTTATAGCCTATTTTACTTTCTCTGTACTGCAAATTTCCACTGCTCTTCCATGTAAGCTTCCTGTCTTTTTCTTGCCAGGAAATATCTGTAATACAGTAGTCTCCATCTTCATATCCATAACCATCACCTGCGTCCTCGTACATACGGAAATACCCATCCCGGCCAGAATATACACACAGG
>OGUL01001138.1_pt1 | contig 24036 bp, 12 predicted proteins | sample 1553651 | NCBI WGS metagenome assembly OGUL01 (sample SAMEA2580048, study PRJEB22360) | human gut metagenome | biome: human gut; feature: human-associated habitat; material: faeces | place: Denmark | collected 2008/2010
GTAGTAGAAACACTACACCCCATAATCCTTGCAATGTCTTTAAATTTCATTTCTTCATAAATACGCAAAATAATTACTTCCCTTGTATCCTGTGAAAGCTCCTTTAATAAATTTCTCAAATAAACAGCATTCTCCGTTTCAGTCAGCGCATCTTTATGATTTGGAATTTCATCAATTTCCTTCCATTCGACCGCTGTTATTTTTTCTTTCCTATCCCGAAAATAGTTGAAGCATATATTTCTTGCAATAGTCAGTAGGTAACCTTTGAGATTTTTATGTTTATAAGAAGTTCCATATTTTATAAACTTCAAAAAAGTTTCCTGTGCAATGTCATAGGCATCATCCTCTATTTGAACCATATATAAACAAAAGCGATAAATATCTGCATAATATCGTTCAATAATAATACCAATTGCTTCTTTATTTCCGCTATGTACTTTTTGAATTAATTCGCTGTCTTTCATAGCGTTTTCTCCTCATCATAAAACGTCTTATATCTTATATAACCACTACAAAACGAAAAAAGTTCACTTTGAAATTATTTTTAATATTTTTTCATCCTCAAATAAACATAATGACTTGCTTAATTCTACTTTATCCAATTATACAACTATTTTCCAATCAGGAAAAGCAACCCACATTCAAAGCGGTGACCTTCCCGATTATGGAACTATCCTATTTTGCCTGTATCCTTCGGAATGCTCCTTCTAAATGCTCTAAATTAACACTTTTTTCTGTCTGCTGATCCATTGTTAAATTTTCTCATAAATTGAAAATTGCTCCTTCGCAGTTTATTCCCAAAATCGGCTTTTATTATGTAGGGCTTTTCTACTTTTCCAGAGCAAGATTCGCCAGAGCCGCTCCAAACTCACTTTCGTAGTTTTCGCTGCCCGGCAATCTTGATGGGGATTCTGCTCCCCATACCCTCAGAGGACGCACATTCTTACAAATGTGCAGATTGGCTCCTATTCAAAATAGTCGCAGCGTGACAACAAAGCACTGTCACGAGAAAGGAAAAACATGGCAAGACCAAAGAAAGAAAAAGAACTGAAACATACGCACCGCATTTACCTTCGCCTCACAGATACGGAATATGAAATCGTTTCATCCAATGCGAAAAACGCAAATCTTCCGCTGGCGGAATATGTCCGTAAGCAGATCATGAACAAAAAAGTAATTGTAAAATATGAGCTTGTGGCAGATCTGCCGGAACTGAAAAAGCTGATTGCCGAGTTTGGAAAGATCGGCAGCAACCTTAACCAGATTGCGCGTCACTTTAATACTGGCGGCATCCATTCACAGGAAATGAGAAAAGCAATCAATCAGAGCATTGCTAATATTTATGAAATGAAATATGAAGTGATGAAACTTGCCGGAAACTTTACATCATTTACCGGACAACACAAAAATACAACTGGAGAGAACTTGCATGGCAGTATTAAAACATATAGCGAGTAAAAATGCCGATTACGGGGAAGCGCAGCGCTATCTCATGTTCCAGTATGACGAATATACCGGGAAACCAATTCTTGATGAAAACGGCAGACTGATTCCCCGTGAGGAATATTATCTCGACGGAATCAACTGCAATCCTTTCACTTTCGATATGGAATGCAAGGAGCTGAACGCACAGTACCATAAAAACCAGACCTATGATGAAATCAAATCCCACCACTACATCCTCAGTTTCGATCCGAAAGATGCAGAGGAAAGCGGATTGACCGGAGAGCGGGCGCAGCAGCTCGGACTGGAATATGCCAGAAAGAATTTTCCCGGACATCAGGCTCTTGTCTGTACCCACATGGACGGAAATAATGAAAGCGGCAACATCCATGTACATATCGTTATTAACAGCCTGCGAAAATTTGACGTGGAACGTGAACCATTCATGGAGCGCCCCTGCGATTCCCGTGCCGGATATAAGCACCACCTTACGAAAGATTATCTGATTCATTTAAAGCAATCTGTTATGAATATGTGTCACCGGGAACATCTGCATCAAGTTGATCTGCTTACTCCTGCAGAAAAGAAAATAACGGAACGGGAATACCATGCCAGACGCAGAGGACAGCATAACATGGATAAACGCAACAAGAAGATGGTTTCTGAGGGCATTACTCCCCGCAAAACAACATTTCAGACACAGAAAGATTTTCTCCGGACAGCGATTGAGGACGCTGCCGCTTCTGCCCGCAATCTGGAAGAATTTCAAAACCTGCTTATGGAAAAGTACAATGTTACACTGAAAATCAGCCGTGGCCGTTTCAGTTATCTCCATCCGGACCGCAGCAAACCGATCACTGGTAGGAGCCTCGGCACACAATATGAAGAAAAGTATCTGCTTCCATTATTTGGTAGAAATGCCGACTATCAAATCCCTGATACTGCACCAGAGCCATCTTCACCGGAGCATCGTAATTCTTCTGCTCCGCTTATTTCAAGACCGGAAGGAAAAACAGAACTGCCCACCTTTGTTTTTATCAAATCCGACCTCCGTCTTGTGGTAGATCTGCAGCAATGCGTGAAAGCACAGCAAAATCAGGCTTACGCACAGAAAGTAAAACTATCCAACCTGCAACAGATGGCAAAGACCGTCGCTTATGTACAGGAGCATGGATACGATTCACTGGAAGATTTACAATCTGCTTTCACCGAATCACAATCACAGACTGCAGAAATGAGAAAAGCCTTACGATCTACCGAGCAGGAACTAAAAGAGATAAATGAACAGATTCACTACACGGGACAATATCTGGCAAACAAATCTGTTTACAGTCAGTTCCTAAAAACCAAAAATAAAAAGCAATTCCGGCAGGAACATCAAGCAGAGATTACACTTTACGAAACTGCACGGAAAATTCTGCAGGAAAAGTCAGATGGTAAAAGGCTGCCATCCATGAAAACTTTGAAAGCGAAAAGAGAAAAACTGACCGCCCTGAAAGACAGCCAGTATGAAGCATACCAGAATCTTCACGGATATGAAAAAGAATTGAAAACCGTATGTACGAATGTAGATGTAATTTTAGGAAAGTCTCATTCCCGGCAGCCTGAAAAGAGTCAGGTTATTTCTTAATATAAACCATTCAATGCCGGAGAACCGAAATAAGTGGTTCTTCGGTATTGTCCTGAGCGCTAAAATACGATCTCCTTTTCATCCAGATATAAATGATACTGATCCGCATTGTTCTTTATATCATACCCTTCATTGTAATCTGTCGGAATATATCTGATTCTGCAAACTGGCTCTTTTTCCCCTATATCACTCCTTTTCAAATATACAGCAATATCCAAACTGGACGGATAGCCATTTATATCTGTCGAGAACTTTATCGAATGAAATTCATTTTCTATGCACATTCGGATAATCATACGGGCAAAACCTTCTTTGTCCTCTATTTCTTTGCTATTCGCCACAACTGTCAGACGATGGTCAGTATTCATCGCCATACTTGATACTGCATCTGGTATCCCACAATTATCTTCTCTCCACTGTACATATTTATCTTTTCCCTGTGAAACAATAAAACATATAGCACACATCAACGCAGCACAAATAAAACCATACTTTATTTTACTCATTTTATCTACTCCGAATCCTCTCCCCGTTATTACACGGTTACTATGGGTTCCGAAAACAGAACCTTTGTTACTTCTTATCCTAAACCTATAATAAAAGAAACACAAGAAAAAGAGGATGTATGGATGAAAAATACGATAAGTTATGGGAGACAATGAAAGCCAAAGGCATAACAAAATATATGCTTCATAAAGAATATCATTTCAGTAAATCGCTGATCCACAGATTGCAGAATAACGAAGGCGTCAGCATGAACACGATCAATACCCTGTGTAATATACTGGATTGTAACATTGAAGATATTGCGACACATTATAAGGATTAAGTCTGATCAGTAATTTCCAACATGATCGGACTTATTTTTTCTGTGTTTATTCAGTATCTTTCCCTACAACATGGCATATATTAATACAGAGTCGAACCAGCGTCTTGACTTCTTGTGTCGATTCTGCTATAGTAAACTCAGTGATCGTTCTGTGGAAACTTGCGAAGCCCACAGGCGGGGGAGAGCCTGTGGGTATCTCCCTCTTTTACATCATAGGAGATTTTAATATGACAGCTTCAAAACACTTTTTGACCTTTTCTCAACAGGTTGAATCCTTAAAAAATGAGAAACACATTGAAATACCAGATTCACAGTATGCAGAAAAAGTTTTACAACGAATAGGCTATTTCTCATTGATGGGCGGATATAAACAATTATTCCGTATTCCATTTACAAAAAAATACAGACCGGGAACAACCTTTGATGAAATTGTAGCGCTCTATCAATTTGACGCAGATTTAAGAGAATTGTTTTTAAAGTACCTGCTGCAAATTGAACGGCACATCGGAAATCTTATGGCATACTATTTCATAGAAGCACATGGAATCTCTCAAAAAGAATACATGAATCCAGACAATTACAATAATATTCCCCGGAATCGAAACGCTATAAATGGATTGATAAAAAAATTGTATGGAGCTGTGACCTCCACAGATCATGAATATGTAAATTACCATCGTACACAATATGGGAATATTCCCTTGTGGATAACCGCCAGTGTATTAACTTTTGGAAGTTTATCAAAGATGTATAATGTATTGCCGCAGTCCCTTCGCTCTAAGGTATGCCGACATTTTCCTGCTGTCAACCAGAGACAGCTTGAACGATATTTGTCCGTTCTGACAAAATACAGAAATGTATGCGCCCATAGTGAGCGTTTGTTCACCTACAAAACCGTAGATCAAATTTTAGATACTCCGCTTCACGCAAAGCTGGATATCCAGAAAAAAGGAAACCAATATGTCTATGGAAAGCAGGATTTATTTGCTGTCATCATTGCTTTCCGTTATCTTCTACCGAAAGAAGATTTTACGAATTTTAAAAGAAATTTGGTACTCAAAACCGCAAAGTTAAATAAAAAACTGGTACATATTACCGAATCTGAATTACTTGAGCAAATGGGCTTCCCGGATAGTTGGAAGAACATTACCCGCTATCCTTTAACCCCATAAAAAAAAACGGGAAGATGCCGCCACACAAAGGCAAGCATCTTCCCATTTTTATTTCCGTCTGCGCTCCATATCCTCTGCAACAGCCATCTGCGGCGCAGGTTTTCCGCTTCGCTTTCCTATCTCCGCCTGCTTTAGATGCAGGCGGTCTAAAACCGAAATCCGGTTCCCGATTTTCCGTGGCTTTGACGGCAGATTGTTCATACGTCCGTCAATCATATTATAATTCTGCTCATCTGTCATTTCCGCACTCCGCAAATATTCCCCATTCTCATATGCCTTCTGCCAATTTTCTAATGGTGGTTTTCTCTGCTTTTCCGGTTCCGGCACAGACGGTGTAGGATTTAGATATTCCCTGATCTGCTTTTTCACTGTCTCGTCAAATCCATGGTAAACCCGATCCACCACCACTTTCCCATCCTCATCCAGCACTACGTTGGCGGCTTCTCTACCGTAAACAGTATGTTCCATCAGAAAAAACTCTTTTCCGTCTATGATAATACTGTCATAAGTAAGCCAGCTCCCCTCCCGGCCTTCGATATGGAAGTCCGTTGTATCATAGGAAACCAATGCCCCGGAGGAACCATTGCGGATAAATCCGGCAATGACCGTAAACCCTTCTTTCTCCACATAATAAGCGGTTACTTCCCCGCCACTGTTCAATACCAGAACATCACTGACACTGATAGAATGCCCGGTAAAAGTACGGGGTGTCTGCTTCTGAAACCTTTCCCGGATGCTGCCCGGCGTATCTGCTGGAAGCATCCGTCCGAGATATTTCTGCTCATAATTCCCCAAACGCACCTGAATGTTATTTTTCTGCAGCGTTTCATAGGGGCGGAACCGAATTTCTCGGTTTTCCGGTATATTTTTTAATTGATAAATGGCAAATTGGTTGATCTCCATTATTCATCCTCCGTCGGCTTCTGCTTGTAAAGCTCTAAATCTATTTCTGAAAAGTCCTCATCTGAAATACGTTCCATTTTTTCCAGCGTGCTGTTCACAAGGGCAAGCATTTCAGCATCTTCCTTTAAGAAAGGGATCACACTCCGGATTTCCCGCATTGTCTGCCTCCGGCTCCCTTTTCCAAACATTGCCATCATCAAATACTCATTTTCATCAAATCTTATCATCATAATTCCTGCTCTCCCTTCTTATGGTTCTGTGCTTTCTGTTCCGTACTTTTCTGCTCCTGCTTTAATTTTGCCTGCCGTTCCCGTAAGGCTTTCAGAACCGATTGTTTCCTGCCTGTTCCTTCTGATACGGAATTGTCCTTTCCCAGTATCGTTTCAGGCTGTTTTTTCTGTTCTGAAGCCGTCTCCGGCACAGATGCAACCTTTCCCTCATCTGCCGATATTTGCGTCTTCTGCGCCTGCTCTGTTTCTTTCTGCGCTTGTTTTTCCTGCGGTTTTTCTGCGATTTTCTCCTGCCGTCTATCCGAAAGTATTTGCTCCAGATCAGCGATTGCCTGTTGTACCAGAGGGCTTTCTTTATAATGGGGAACAAGGTCAATCAAATCTTTCGATATGACGCCTGCTGACATCAATTCGTAATCCCCGTCATACATACTCCCGTCTTCCAGCCGGAAACCAATGCCTTTTATCCCGTTGATTCTATCCGCCGGGATTTCCTCATATTTCTGCACCGCTTCTTTAAGCGTCAGATTGTCCTGGTACTCCCCAAGAATCGGAAATTCCATACATTCCGCCACATAGAAGGTTATCTTTGCATCCGCTTTTTCCGGATTATGTACGATTTCTGCCCTGCCCATTTTCTGTGCCTGTTCGATTCTTGCCATCAGTTTTTTTGCACTTTCTACTACTTCCGGAGGATCGTTATTTTCATCTGCCGCAATTTCTGCAACCCACTTTCGGATAGAATCAGCCTTTCCAGAAACAAGAGCAGAATAAATCATACTCACATTATCTTCCCTGTTATCAACAGAATCACGATATTCGTACAAATCATATTCTGAGGAAAACTGGTCTATATCCGATGCCAGTTGCTGCAGTTCTTTATCATCCAGATACTTTTCCGCCTGTTCCAGATACTCCTGTAATGTTCCGGTTTTCTCTGTAGAAACTGGATTAATGTCAAGAGGCAAGCCTGCGATTGCCATTCCCGCCTTATGAAGTGCTGAGAAAAAATCATCCTCCCTGATATTTCCTATATAGGAAAGCACTACATCCACATCAGAGCCATTATTGTACAAGCCTGCTCTTGTACGGCTGCCATAAACACGGGCTGCATTCAGCTTTACTTCTTCCGCCAGTCCCATGTCCTCAAGCTGTGCCTGTGCGTAACAAAGCACAGTTTCTTCAATCTCCGCACGGCTCATGCCTCCAAAAGCTTTTTCCGGTTCTGTAACACCGGACGTCAATGGCAGTTCTTCCTTTATAACCTCAATCTGGAGCTTATTCAGCAAACCCTCAAAAACAGAAATTTCCGCCGCCGTCATTTTATAGTCCTGATAAGAAGTCATTCCTTCGTACAAGGTCTGTATCCCTTCTTTCAGAGATAATTTCTCATTATTTTCAAAATCATAAATATAGGTATTATCCTCTCCGATAGAAAACCAGCCGTCCATGCCAGATGCATGGGTGATCTTATCCAGAACATCTGCTTGCTCCCCTGTCAGCACAACTGGCTTCTCCATAAACGTCCCTGCCTGTTCCTCCAATTCCTGCTTTCCTGCTTCTGCCGCTTTATCCATAAATTCTTCCCAGCTAGTCACATGGCAGTTTTCTAAATGTATCCGTTCCTCTGCAAGAAGCTCCTCTACCGCTTCCTGAATGGAAATATCCGGATTTTCATAAGCGCCGCCGTCCAGTTCCCGGTATTCCTTATCATAAAACGTATAATCATACCACCCTTCCGCTGTTGTCTGGATATAAAAGTAGCCTTTATCGGCAGGAAGTTCATATACAATATCCGTATCCCGGTTATCAAGGTAAAACTGCGCCCGGTTGTAAGCGTCTGTCACTTCATCATTTACCCATTTCCCGCTTAACGAATCAAACGCTATATCTTCCACATCTTCTATGCCGTTTCTGCAGCTCATCAGCGGTATCCTGAAAACCAACTGTTCTGTACTCTCCATTCCAAGCTGCTTATCTAAATGGTTAGGAAGTTCAATATAAGCGGAAAGAGCATCTTCCATTCCATCAAAATACTGATATTCCGGTTCTGCTTTTATCCCATGAACATCATTTACGACATAATACCGTGCAATAAACGGCTCCGCCTTTCCCTGTTCCTGCTCTTTTTCCAGTTCGGTAATTTTCTTTCTTGCCAGATTGACGAATCCATCCAGCACTGCGGGATGGCTATCCACTACATAATCCGTATTCGCATCCACACCCCTGTTTACATTTTCTTCCACAGAAATGCTTTCCGCCCATGCTTTATTTTCTCTGGAAAAACGCCCATCCCACGATTTATACTGTAATGTACAGGCAAGTACATAGGTAAGCCTCTCCTGACCGTATTCTTTCAACACAGGCTCAACCACATCACTGTCAAGATGCATACCGTCAAAATGATTATCAATGGCTTCTTCCACCGCATTTTTACAGGCAATGTTGATACGTCTGGAATCCAGATAATCATCGGCTTCTGCGTGTTCCATCGCATAGGTAAGCGTATGCTGGTAAACAGGCGGGTACTGTTTCTGTGTCAGCTCCGTTTCTCCCGAATCCTTTTGCATTTCCGCCTTTATTCCCCATTTCTCCAGTTCCTGCTCTCCCGGCTCCCATTCTATTCCCTTATCCGTTAGGTATTCTCTGACAGCCTCTATCGCCCCACGGTCAATCCCTTTTTCCAACTCCTGCGCCACAAGATTGCCTTCTGAATTAACAATCACGGCGGCTACGGAATCCCCATATTTATTGTGCTTCATAAGATAAAGGACTTCATCCGCCGCCTCCAGCCTTTCCACCGGATGCCAGTAACCCTCATGCTGCTCAATCGCAACCGCATCAGAATCCAATGTCACAGGCGCAAACCATCTTTTTCGATCCATCTCTGCTTCATGCAGACGCTGCTGCACAAAATCCGGCAATTCTTGAAAACCAATGCTGTCTACATAGTATGCTTCTGCCTTTCCATCCTTCTGCAATACAATCACATCACTGACGGAGAGGGAATGTCCTTCATATCCTGCCGGATGGTTGATGTTGAATTTTTCATACAGGCTATCCAGTGTTTCCTCCCTGGATAAGCATCCGCCGTATACATAACTGTAATCAGCCGCATCTACTCTCATATTATGGGAGGTCACAAAATCCAGCCCCATAAAACGGTAATCCCTGCCCTTTGTGGCTCTTACAATCTGATAAATGGCATAGCGATCTTCCTGTCCGGAAAGAGCCAGACTCTCGTTTGCCCGCCCTATAGCACTCTCTGCTTTTTCTTGTTCCACACTCACAGTTCTGCCTGCCATCATCTGCTGGTATTCCGATATGGTCTGTTCCCCTCCGGTAAAATTCAATTCCTCTCCCAGCCACAAGCGTCCTTGCCTTGACAAATTGATTGGAATTGCAGTTAAAACCGTTGCGGCATGGTTAACGGTCACATGATTTTCCACGGTAAGGGGATAACCCGGATCATAATCGGAACCCCGCAGCTCATAGCGGTAAATTCCAGGTGGTAAAATTGCCTGATCCACACGCCCATTGGCGAATAGTGCAGGAACGTCAAATAATTCCACTTCCTGATACTTTTCCTGATTTTTCACAAATCCTACCGTTTCTTCCAATTCTTCCTTTTCCGGCTGTTCCCGCATAAGCTGCTGCATCACTTCCGTCATGCCGTCGATCATTTCCCCTGCCGTCTTCCGTATCGTATCCATCGAAGCCCTAAGCTCCTTCATATCCACGCTGCTGCTCCATCCGGCAATATAAGGGAACGAATAATCAGACGTATCCAAACCGAAATACTGGCAGACCGTATAAGCCACGCTCTCCGCCTCGACTTCCCTTGTCATCTGGTTTTTCTTTTCTCCCAACTCTTCCATGATCTCACGGTCATGCAGCTTTGCATGGGTAGTTTCGTGGATACCCGTTTTCATCGTCTGCATTTCACTCATACCCCGCTGGATCACTGTCTCCTTATTCACAGTGCTGTAATAACCCTTTGCACCGCTTTCAATTTCATCAAACCGGATAGGCACGGGAGAAATTTCCCGAAGAGCCTGCATGAAAACCTCATAATTTTCCACGTTCCCCATAAGTTCCGGTGTTTCCAGTTCCGGCAACGGCTCCCCGTAAGTCTGCGACACATCAAAAACCGTTGCAATCCGAAAGCGTGGAATAATATGTACCACTTCCTCTGTCTCCGGCTGCCCATCTGGGCGCAGAATCGGTTCATTCGTTTCCGGATCAAATTTCTCAATTTCTTCCTTTTCACGGATGGGAGCCGGGGCAATGATCTGAATCCCCTTTTCCCCTTTCTTTCCCTGACGCTTAAATTTTTTCTGCCATGCCTGATAGCCTGCCACAAGCGTAGCATCCGGTTTTTGCATAGCGATCAGCAACGTGTTGTTAAAACTGTAATTGTGGAACTGTGACATTGTTTTCAGATACTCCGTATACATTTCTGAAGTAAACAGCTCCTTTACGCCCTGCTCCAACCGTTCCGTAATTTCTTTCATCTGCTGCTCTCTTTTTCCTGCCATAATTTCCTCCATAAAAATATCCCGCCAGTCTCCTGACGGGATAACACTCATTTATAACTGCTGCTCCTGTTTCTTTTCTTTCTTCTGCCTGCCGTTTACTTCCCCGGCAATCCTTTTCTGCGCTTCTTTCAGCCTGCCAAGCACGGAAGGCTTATGTGGGCTGTCTGCCATGTGGGAAGATTCCGATACTCTCCCGGCATAAGTAACTGCTTTTCTCGGACGGTCTGCCACTTCCTCTACATCCTCCATGCCAAGCGTCTCAGACGTTCCTTTTTCATCCATGTTCAAAAGGGCATTTAACTCTGCCAGACGTTCCTGCTTTTCTGACAGTTCCTGCTCTTTGGGGAATGGTTTTTCCACCTCTTCTTTTGCTGTTGCTAACTGCTGCTGCAGCGTCTCCAGCTTCTGTTCCGTAGCGATCACTTTCTTTTCAATCCCGGAAAGCACGTTGCTGACACGCTGCAGATTTCCAAGTGCGTCCTTTCCCACTTCAATCTTGTAACTGCACTGCCGTTTCAGCGTGAGAAAATATTTCTGATTGAAGCTGTCAAACTCTGCCGTCATGGAAAATCCATGAAACTCCCCTATCCGGCCGGATGTATGCACCGCCTTTAATCCGGCGCAGGCAGCGATCAGTGCAGTTCCCGCTTCTTTCCGGTCTGTATAAATCTTGCCGCCGATGGTCATGGCAAAATCGTCCTTCTCCTTTTCTTTGTCAAAAATCGGCTTTACTGCCGCCGCATCTGCCCGCAGCCCTTCCAGATATTCTTTCGCCGCTGCGATCTGCATCGGATAATTTTTTGCGATGTCCGTTTCCAATCGGTATTTCTGGCTGGTATGGTTTGCTTTCATCAGTTTGAGCTTGCTTACCTGAATATCCAAGTCCATCTTTTCCTTAATATACGGATTCCCTGTTGCCAATGCCTTGATTTCCGCATAGGAAAGCGCCGTATCATCCACATCTTCACAGGCACGGACGGGAGATTTACTTGTCATGATCTGCGAAATGAACTTCTGCTTATTCTCCAAAATCTGCCACATATACGCATCGAACGTATTTTCGGTTACATACCGGAATATTTTTACTTTTTCATTCTGGTTTCCCTGCCTGAGAATCCGGCCCTCCTGCTGTTCCAAGTCGGACGGTTTCCACGGCACATCAAGGTGGTGTAGGGCAATGAGCCTGTCCTGTATATTGGTTCCTGCACCCAGCTTTGGCGTGGAGCCGAGTAAAATCCGCACCTGCCCGGAACGTACTTTTGCAAACAGATCTGCCTTTTTCTTTTCCGTACCAGCATCGTGTATAAAAGCGATTTCTTCCTCCGGGATACCCATTGCGGTCAGTTTGTCCCTCACATCCTCATACACATTAAAAGTTCCATCGTGTTTCGGTGTAGACAGATCACAAAAAATGAGCTGTGCAGATTGTTCTTTTTCCGTCTCCTGCCAGATGTCAAAAGCATTTTTTACACAGAGGTTTACTTTACTTTCCGGGCAGTCCGGCAGCATATCGTTAATGAGACGCTGATCTAACGCACATTTACGCCCGTCATTCGTAATCTTCAGCATATTGTCCTCTGTCGGTTCTACTAACCCGGCACGGACTATCTCTGCCCTGTCCGCAAAGGAACTGACTAAATCCGCCTGCTCCCCACTGGGTTGCAGCACTTCATTGATATATTCTGCCTCCGGCACAGGAAGATTCAGCATATCCGCCGTCTGAACGTCCGCTGATTCCTTAAAAAGCGCAATCAGCTCCGGAAGGTTAAAAAAACGGGCGAACCGTGTTTTTGCACGGTAGCCCGTCCCTTCCGGCGAAAGTTCAATCGCCGTTACAGTCTCCCCAAACGTGGATGCCCAGGAATCAAAATGTCCCAGCCCCATCCTCTGGAGCGTATCATACTGCAGATAGCGCATGATGGTGTAAAGTTCCACCATACTATTCGATACAGGAGTTCCCGTTGCAAAGGTCACGCCCCGCCCTCCGGTCAGTTCGTCCAGATAACGGCACTTCATAAACATATCGGAGCTTTTCTGTGCGTCTGTCTGGGCGATCCCGGCAATGTTCCTCATTTTTGTGTAGAGGAACAAATTTTTATAATAATGGCTTTCGTCTACAAACAGCCGATCCACGCCAAGCTGCTCAAATGTCACAACATCATCCTTGCGTGTCTGGTCATTGAGCCTCTCCAGTTTTGCTTTCAGCGTTTTCTTTGTTTTCTCCATCTGCTTCACGGTATAGCGTGAGCCTTCCTCCATCGCCGCTTCTTCAATCGCCATCGCAATCTCGTTAATCTGGCGCTCTATCTCTGCCCCCTGCCGTTCCCTTGAAAGAGGTATCCGCTCAAACTGGCTGTGCCCGATAATGATCGCATCATAATCCCCGGTGGCAATGCGGGAGCAGAACTTTTTCCGGTTCGCAGGCTCGAAATCCTTTTTTGTTGCTACAAGCACGTTCGCTCCGGGATATAGGCGCAAGAAATCACTGCCCCACTGTTCTGTCAAATGGTTTGGAACCACATATAAATTCTTTTGAGACAGCCCCAGGCGCTTACTCTCCATGCCTGCCGCAATCATCTGATAGGTTTTGCCTGCCCCTACACAATGTGCCAGCAGCGTATTATGCCCGTAAAGGATATGTGCCACAGCATTTTTCTGGTGCTGCATCAGCGTAATTTCCGGCGTCATTCCCACAAACTGGATATGGCTGCCGTCATACTCACGGGGACGGGTACTGTTAAACAGCTCATTATACTTTCGGCATAAATCCTCCCTCCGGTCAATATCCCGGAAAACCCATTCCTTAAAGGCTTCTTTTATCATTTCCTGCTTCTGCTGTGCCAGCATGGTTTCTTTTTTATTCAGGACACGCTTTTCCTCCCCGTCCACCATGACGGTATCATAGATTTTGGTGTCACGCAGGTTCAGCGCATCCTCCAAAAGACGATAGCCGTTTGCCCTCTGCGTACCATATGTTGTACTGACAAGGGAATTTCCCCGGTCCGCATTTTTCCCACTGATATTCCATTGCCCATTTACCTGTGCGTATCTTGTATGGATCGTATTTCCAAGAGCATACTTTGGTGTTTTGAATATTTCCCCCATGAAATCATTGATATATCCCGGATCAATCCATGTAGCCCCAAGACGCACCTCAATCTCCGATGCGTCCAGATCCTTTGGCTGTACACGCATAAGCGCCTGCACATTGATCTCATACTCCGGATGGTTCTCTGCAAACTGCCGTGCCACAGAGAGCTTCTCCCGGACATTCCCGGACAGATATTCATCCGACATTTCCCACTGGTCTGTCAGCGGATTCTGAAAGATTACCCCGGTAAGCTCCGCAAGAACTTCCTCTTCCGTTTTTCCGGAAAGCTGCGCCATAAAAGGCACGTCCACCTTTGCCCGTTCCCCGATGGAAACAGCAAGCGCTTCGCTGGCCGTATCCACACTTGTCACCGGCTCCGGTTTTCGGATTGTACGCTTTGTAAAAATATCCGCTTTCCGCTTCAATTCTCCGTTTTCGTCCACAATCTCAAGGGAACACAGCAGGCAATAGCTACTGTCCTGTGAAAAAGCCCGTTTGTTAGCGGTACTGCTGATTAAGCCGTATCTTGCCATAAAACGGTCATACTCCTGATTTAGCTGCTGCTGCAAAAGTGCAACCTCTGCATCCGTTCCGTCCTCCATCTGGCACTGGAGCAGTTTCTGTGTCACGTCACGCAGGGCAATCATCCCAAGCACACGCTCCGCTGTCATGGCAGGCAGCTCCATCCGGTTCATTCTGGAATTTTCCCGGTAGTACACCTGCCCATCCACATTTGCAAAACTGAAATTCTTTATAGCGGGATCGGCAGGAATGGATTCTAACCTTTCCTCAAGCTCCGAATCTTCAAGCTCCGGCTCTGTGATCGTGCCGTGGATATGGCTTACCGCTTCTTTTAGCTGTTCGGAAAGGCTTGCCCCCTCGATTGGTTTCACAGTCACTTCCTGTTTTCCATACTGTGTACTTTCCGTCGTAAATTCTCCAAGAACCATCTCCGGATGGTTCACAAAATAAGAGTTCATGGTGTAGCCTTCCGGCGTGTTCCCAAGCTCTACCCACTCCGGCATCTCCAAAACCGCCCTGTCACGTTTCTGGAAGAATAAAATATCAGCCACCACATTGGTATTGGCATTTCTCTGGAAAGCGTTATTCGGGAGACGGATTGCTCCTAGCAGCTCCGCACGGCTGGCGATATATTTTCTCACATTCGGGTTCTGCTTATCCATCGTCCCACTGGATGTGACAACTGCCACCACGCCGCCCGGACGCACCAAATCCAATGACTTTGCGATAAAATAGTCATGGATCATAAAATGAAAGCGGTCATATTTACGGTCAGCGACTTTGTAAGCACCAAACGGCACGTTCCCGATCACGCAGTCAAAAAAACTCTCCGGATAGTCCATAGTCTCAAATCCCTGTATGGCAATGGTATTCTTCTGGTAAAGCTGTCTCGCAATCCTTCCTGATAAGCTATCCAGTTCCACACCAAACATATTGATACCAGACATTTCTTCCGGCAGAAGCCCCATGAAATTTCCGACACCGCAGGATGGTTCCAGCACATTCCCTGATTGCAGCCCCATATTCCCCAACGCTTCATACATAGCTTTGATTACTGTCGGGGAAGTATAAAAAGCATTTAAAGTGGACTCTCTTGCCGCTCGGTATTCCTCCGGGGACAACTCCACATACAGTTCAATAAACTCGTCAGACCACGCCTGATTACCTTCTTCAAATGCCTGCGGCAATCCGCCCCATCCCACATAACGGGACAATATTTTCTGTTCTTCCGGTGTTGCCATGCGCCCGTCAGATTCCAATTCATGCAGAAGGCGCACCGCCTCCATGTTGGCACGGAACTTCTGCTTCGGGCCGCCTGCTCCCAGGTCATCATCGGTAATGCGGAAATTGACACGCTCTGATTTTTCGCTCTCCTGCTCCTTTTTTGCGGATGGCTCTGCCTGCTGTCGCTCAATCTGCTGTTCCGGCGCTTCTCCTGCAGCGGTTTCTACTGGCTCTAACGGCAGATGGCGTTCTTTCCGTGCCATGTTGATCTCTTCCGGATTCATCACATGGTTGGTAAGCGTCTCCACCTCATTCCCATGGGTAATACGTTCTTCTGCCGCAAGCCGTTCCAGCACATCCGAGATAAGCTGCATCTGTTCCGGGCGAAACTCCGGATTTAAGATCGGTGTAATATCCACGCCTTTTTCTGCAGACGCATAGATTACATCCATCTGCTCCGGGGAAAATTCATCAAAGGAAGTTCCGGCTTTCTCCATAGTCTCCGTAACACGCTCATCCACTTCCTCATAATATGCAGAATCCGGTTCTTCCTGCCCATGTTCCGTTTCTTTTGTTTCGTACTCTGTTTTCACGGTTTCAGAGGGCTTTGGTTCTGATTTCTCTGTTTTTGCAGATGGCTCTGAATCCATCCCCATAAAATCAAACAAGGACAACTGCTTTCCGTTGCCCTCAATCTGTACCTCTTTCCTCTGCTCCGGGAAAATGGTATAAGTACCTTCTACATATCCATGAAAATCCGTGAGAATCTGCAGCCGTCTCTCATATCCCTCAAAATCAAGCGGCAATGCGGCAAGAGCAGCATCCATCTGTGCTGTCAGCTTCTCCGCTGCCTCCATATCCTCCAACAATGCTGGCAGAGTTTTTCTCGCTTCTTCATGCAGAAAACCATCTTTAAAAGGACGTTCCATTTCCTCCGGGAGTCGAGAATAAAAACTGATGATCCGTCCTGCCATCTGCTCCCGTTCATATCCAGGCATCCTTGAAAAATCAGCAGCTTTCAAATATCGGTCATTCTCTATCAGATACTGGACACGTTTCGCAACCTGCGGCCATTTTATCAAAATAGAGACATCGGGATTCCCATAATTCCCTCTCTCCAGCTTCAAGCCTTTTCCGTTATAATCTGCATGGGAATTATCAGCACCAGATAGGGCATGGCTCTGTCCTCCAATCCCGTATCTTTCTTTGATAAAATCTGCTTTCTCCTTATCCGTCTTATCCTGTATAAAAAAGGCATAGGTAGCAAGCCGCCCATCCGAATACGGGCCGCCGCCTGCAAGGAAAGCATCTATTTCATCCTGTGTGATAAAAATATCATGTTCCTGCCACTCAAAACCGTCTCTTGCCTGATAGGGAACTGCTTCTTTTGCAAACTTCTGAAACTGTGCCGATACCTTGTCCGGACGATACCAGTGAAACCGCATCAGCTCCTTATCTTCCGCATAAGCTTCCGCCAGCCCTTCCAGACGCTCGTTTAAATCAGCCAGATACTCCGGCTGTACGATCAGCTCTGCAATCCGGTCTGTCTTGTCTGGATAACCATACCCAAAATCAACTTTCCCAAAAACAATCTCCGCCACGCCATCCGCCATATCCCCGTGCATGAAAGCAAGCGCCTGTGCGTGTTCCTTTACGGCATTTTCCCTCGCCGCATCCAGAACTACCTGCGGGGCATATTCCCCCTGCTTAAGAAGCTGATGAATCCTTCCGGTTACCTCTTCCCATGATAAAAATGCCTTATCCAGAATCCGGTCATTGACCGTATGCCCCACGGCGATCTGCATCCCAAGCTCATCATACCAGACAGAATACTCTTTTCCGTCAATTACAAGCCCGATACCACCCTCGCCGTATTCCCGGCGCACAAACTCCGTGTATTCCTCCGGTGCCTGTTCGATCATAAAGTTGTAAATAATACGCAGATGGCTCCGGCTTTGATTTCCGCCTTTTCTAAGAACCTCATCCACCACATCGGAAGGAATGGCAATCTCCCCGGCATAAAGAGCAATCTGCCGTTCCTCTATGGAGCGTATCTGCTCCTTTACTGTGGGAAGCTCCGGCAAAGATAAAGCAGAGGCCTCTTCTTCCTCTGCTTCGCTCAAATCCTGTTCTGTTGTTTCCTCACTTAACTGTATACCAATTCCGTCAGTACGGTTTCCTCCGCCATCGCCGTCAGGCTGTTCATGTGCGCCGTCCACTTCATCTGATCTGTCTCCTTGTCGGGAGCCGGATATGCCGTAAGCAGCCCATCCATCAGGACTTCCATTCTCTCCTGTGCCGCTTTCTCGATCTGCGCCAGATGGTTCTCCAGTTTCCCGGACAACATCATGCTCTGATACCAGTTCTTCCTGTGTTCCTTCAGATACGTCCTCCGCAGCATCCCGTACTTCCCTATTGTTACGTTCTCCCCGTTCTCTATGGTCAGATTCGGAAACAGGTAATCCCCTTTGCGATGATAGCTCAGTTGCATTTTCATTTCCTCCTTCACTTTCTTTACTTTCACGAATTAACGTGTTAAATTCATTATAGCCGATTCCGTCATTCTTTTCAACCGTTTTCTCCACTTCTATCCGGGAATTTTTCTGCCATTCTTCCAGTTCTGCCTGCCGGACAGTCCTTCCAATGTCCCGCAGCACAGGTTCCACAAGCTGGCTTGTGGCATTTCCAAGAAAAGTAAGTACGGACAGTGAATTATAATCCGTAATACCTGCAAAATCCGCTTCTTCCAGATACTCCATCGGTTCAAGACCGCACCTCCGGGAAAGGGAATAAAACGCACTGTTAGTAAGGAGCCTCCGAAACTCCACCCGCAAGGTATCAGCGTCCAGTCCTTCTAAAAAAGTGTCCTCCAATTCATACTCCAAGCCGTCCATCGCTTCTTCCAGACTTTCTTCCGCCAGTTGCTCCGAAATTGCAAAAAGCGCTGATAATAAATCCGCCTCCTCTCCCATAAGCCCATAGGTATCTGTCAGATGGTCAAGCAGCATTTCCCTCTGGGTATCACGCAGACTCCAGATATACGGCGTCCTTCCGCCACGTACCATATGCGTATCTGAAATATCAAATACATACCTAAGCCTCCTTCTCGGTCCGGTATCATCAATCAGGGCGATCCCTTTTGCGCCACGGTTTACCCATCGGAACATTTTTTCATTCCATGTTTCCAGTTCCGCACAGGCAACCGCATCCCGGCGCTGCGCATGGATCAGCAGCGTGTCAGAAAACGGATAGCGGTAAAGCCGTGATGCCGTATCCAGATAACGCATCCAATCCTGCGGAGAACTGGAAACTTCCTTCGCCTCAAACTCCGCCAGTCCAAGAATGTCATGTATTTTCGCCATAATTAAGTTCTCCTTTCACCAAAAGATACTCCGGCAGGAAAATTTCTGCCGGAGCCATTCTGATTATTTTCTATTTTTGATTTCCTTTTGATTTCCCTTTGCGTTTGGGAAATTCCAGACGGAAATTCGCCCTCCCGTCCACAGTTTCCAGAAGCAGGTCTGCGGTAAAATTCTTTCCCGTTTTCTGCGAATAGAAGTCTGTCACATGGGTACGCCCATCCCGCAGCAGATCTTCCGCCATTTTCTTATCCACCTGCTTTCTCATGCCGGAAAGATAATGGTTCTCTTTCCAAAGCGAAAAAGAACAGCCACGGTCAGCGCAGTAAAAATTCTTTTTCCCTTCATACACAGGATTGCCGCATACCGGACATTTGCCAATTTCTTCCCGCGGATGGAAACGGCTCTGTTCTTCTACAGGCAGGCTTTCGCACCCGGCGAGCATCCGCCCGATCAGTTCCTGAATGCCGCGCAGGAACTCCCTGCTTTCAAGCTGCCCCTTTCCTATCAGAAGCAGACGGTTTTCCCACTCCGCAGTCATGGCGGCAGATTTTAAATACTCCGGCAGCACAGCGATCAAATCCATGCCATCGGCGGTAGGGAGAATCTGTTTCCCCTTACGGACGGCATATCCGGAAGAAACCAGTTTTTCAATAATCCCTGCCCTTGTCGCAGGCGTCCCAAGCCCTTTCTTTTCCGTATCTTCCCCAAACTCTTTATTCCCGGCAGTTTCCATTGCCGATAACAAAGTATCCTCACTGTATGGTTTGGGTGGGGATGTGAAATGCTCCGTCACGCCCGCATCCACCTTTTCCACCACGCTTCCCTCCTGCACAGGCGGCAACGTCACGTTATCCCCGGCTCCGCTGTTTTTCATTCCCTGCATCTGCCGGAACGCTGCCTCTACAGCCTTCCAGCCATACTCCTGAACCATTTTCCCTTTCGCCGTAAAATGCTCCCCGGCGCAGGATACGGTCACTTCCGTTTCCATAAAAATATGTTTTTCCGCCGTGGCACAGAGCAGACGGGCAGCCACCAGACGCAGAATATCGTTCTCCCCTTTGGATAACTCCGGCAGATGGGCGGCTTCAAGCCCAGCCGTTGGGATAATCGCATGATGGTCTGATACCTTCCTGTTATCCATTACCCTTTTTACATCCGCGTCCTCCGGATATACGGAAGAAAATCCAAAAATCTCACACACTATCCTGATAACCGTTTCTGCTGTCTGCCCCATATCCTCCGTGAGATATTGGCTGTCTGTCCTCGGATACGTTACCAGTTTTTTCTCATAAAGGCCCTGTGTAAAGTCCAGTGTTTCTTTTGCCGTATAGCCATAATAACGGTTGCTCTCCCTCTGCAATGTAGTTAAATCATACAGTTTCGGGGGCTGGACGGATTTTTCTGTTTTCATCACTTTTTCTATCACAGCAGATACATCGTGACACGCCGCTTTGATTCGTTCTGCTTCTGACTGGCTGAATATCTTTTCCTTTACAACTTCCAGCCCATTACAGTCCAGATGGACGTTATAATATTTCTCTTTCTGGAAATGGCTGATCTGCTCTCCACGCTCCACCAGCATCGCCAGCGTCGGCGTCTGCACACGCCCCACTACCAGGCGTTTGTAATACTTCGTTGTAAATGCCCTTGTAGCGTTCATGCCAACAAGCCAATCCGCCTGTGCCCTGCAGACCGACGCTTTACACAGGTTCTCATACTCTTTCCCGTCTTTTAGATGTGCAAATCCATCCTGGATAGCGGTATCCTCCATTGAACTGATCCACAGCCTCTTAACGGGCAGGCGGCTCCCCGACAGTTCATAGACACGCTGAAAGATCAGTTCTCCCTCACGTCCTGCGTCACAGCCGTTCACCACATATTCCACATCACTCCGGTTCAGCAGCTTTTTTAGTACGGCAAACTGCGCCCTTTTATCCTTCGCCACGGAAAGCTGCCATACGTCCGGCACGATAGGCAGATCGGAAAACTCCCACTTCTGATACTTTTCATCGTAGATTTCCGGGGGGACATACTCCGCCAGATGCCCCAGGCACCAGCTCACAAGCCATCCGTTCCCCTCCAGATAACCTTCCTTTTTCTGTTTTGCCCCTAACACTTTCGCCAGTGCCTGCGCCACACTGGGCTTTTCTCCTAATACTAAATACATAAAATCTCCTTTCCTTACTCCTGTCTGTCTTTGAAAGACATCATGGTATACTCGTAGGGTATTTCCGGCTTATTTCCGCCTGTAAACGGAAAAAACAGCCAGAATTTCTCCGGCTGCCCTTCTTCATTTTGTGTCCTGCTTCTATCCATCATTCCGGCTTATTATTCTTCATCCTCAGAATCCTCCGGCTGATCCTCATTCATGTACTCTCCGCCATCATAAAATTCCAAGTCTTCACCGTCCGCTTCTTCCCCGTCCTTTTTCGGTTTTACCACTTTGAGGTAATAGAAGCCGCCAATGCCGCCAATAAGAAGTAACGCCAACACCAGAAAAGCACCTGTATTCACGCTCCCCTGCTGTTTCTCCGGTTCTGCCTCCGGCTCCGTTTCCACAGCCTTCTCCTCTGTTTCCGGGATTACCACCTGCGGCGTTTCCGTTTCCTTCTCTCCCTGAATATCCGTATCCTCAATGAACTCTGCAAGATCATTTTCGTCAATCATGGAGAGCATATACACATTCTCCGTATGGCTGGAACGGTCTAAGACAAGAAAAAATGTATTCCCGTTTTTCGTCTGAACCGTTAAGAACTGCTTTGTATCATCGTCCGTCTTATCATCCAGAAGCTGCCCGTTACCCGGAACCGAAAAGGGTGTGGCTTCTGTTTCTGTTTCTTCCACAGGTTCCTCAATGACCACCGGCGCTTCTGTTTCTGGGGCGGTTTCTTCCTGTGCAGCTTCATCCGTATAGGCAAAAACGCTCATCGGTGACGCAGATACCAGCCCTGCCGCCAGAACAAGCAATGCCAGCCACTTTTTAAATTTCTTCATGCTCCATATCCTCACTTTCCGGTGCCATATCCTCCGGCACCTGTCTTTCTTCTGCCGTTTCCGTCTCATTTAGTTCCATTCCTTCCGCTTTGCCAGGAAATTCATCCTCCCCGGCATTTACAAGCGGAATTGTCCCATTCTGAATCCCTTCCAGAATATCCAGCATCTGCCGTCCCTCCAGTTTTAAGGAACGGAAGGACTTCACGATTTCCTTCTCTTCAAGCTGCTCCCGCAGGACGTTCAGCTCCCGCAGATGTTCCTGCCATACGGCAATCTTTTCCTCTGTTTTCTGAATATCATCCAGAACACGGTTTAACTTTTTGTTCAATTTTCATCCCTCATTTCTAATGAATCCGTCCAAACGCCATAAAGTGCTGCTGCCAGTAAGACGAGGAAATACTCGTATACTGGATAGGATTGCCGCAATGGATCATCATGTTATTTCCCACATAAATTCCCACATGGCTCGCTCCCGGCGTGTTGTACGTTCCCTGAAAGAATATCAGATCTCCCGGCTTTGCTTCAGATGGCGATACATAAGAGCAACAGCCCCGCAAGCCATCCGCTGTCTGCCTTCCCACGTTCCAGCCATTTCCGCAGTTATTGATTACCCAGCTTACAAAACCGGAACAGTCAAAGCTGGTGGACGGGGATGCGCCGCCCCATACATACGGATAACCAAGATATTTCTCCGCTTCCCGGATCATGTTCGCAAACTTCCGGTCTGACAATGCTTCTGCCGGAATGTCATACCCGAATCCTCCGCCGCCCGGCAGCGAATTTGTATCAAACAGATAATCCCGGTTTCCAAAGGTGGTGTTGTAGAGGTCATAGCGTTTTTCCTCATTTTCATCCATGCGGCTTCTGAGAACTGCATCAAGGTTATGGTTCGATACCGTCACATCCAGACGGTTCACTTCCCTTGTACTGGTAACTTCTACTTCCCTATCCCCGTTATCATCGGCAATGAACGCTTCCCAGGTCTGATGCCCGTGTGCGGATGCTGCCCCATGATCGCTATAATAAACGTCAAACTGTACGCCGTAACGGGCAAAATTTCCGGTATCCTCCACTACATACTCCACGCCGTTCATCACAACCTTTGTCCCCATCGGCACAAACGGATTAGATGCGTCAACCGCAATCGTATGGTTTGCCTGCGGCATTGCGCCGCTTGCCGTCGGCCCGCCCGACCACTGACCGCAGCAGATCGGGCAACTGCAGTACCCACTGGTTACAACCTGTCCCAGTGACTCCCCTACACGCACCGTCCTCGTCTCCGTTACCGTCTCCCGTGTGCTTTCCGTGGAAATACCGTACTGCTGGCGAAAAATTTCTTCTACCTCGCCTGCCACCTGCTCATAGGTAAACTCCCCGTATTTTGCCGTAAAATAAGAAATCAGATGGTACGGATTGTGTGAAATCTCGTCCACCTGATAACGGTATTCATCATATCCCGGATGTCGGGATTCCATGCTGTTAATCTGGTTGTTTAGAGCGTCCTCCAATGCGGCATAGGCATTTTCCACCGCATAGATATCCTCATCTGTACTGGCGTAGGTTGTCCCGACAATACTGGAAGCAGCTCCCTGAAAGGATGCACTGCAGCTTGAAAGGCTTGTGGCAATCAGCATAAACAACAATACCATCGCTGCCAATGCCCCAAAAATTCCTTTATTCCTTCCGGCTATCGCCGCAGCCGCCCGTTTTACTTTCGCAAAGACCGTCTGCGTGATACGCACCGTCTCCGCCGCCGTCTGCTCCCCTTTCTGTGCCGCCTGATACGCTTTTTTATATCTCTGCTTCTGCCAGAATCTGCGGATCGCACGTTTCTTTTCCATTTCTGCCTGCGCAGCGTGTTTCCCTGTCTCCTGTGCCGCTTCAAACTGCAGCCCGCTTTTTACCACGGGATCACCAGCCGGACACAGGCGGGAATTTCGGTTCTTCATTCCCCGGTTTGTCCTGTGCATGGCATAACGCAGAGCGTTTTCTGCCGTCAGTTCCGCACGGTGGCTTCCCTCCAGAGCCGCATTGTCCTGCTCCGCTTCATGTCCTTTCCCGTGCAGATAAACGGCGGCAGAGCCTGCCGCCACAGATA
>OGUL01001156.1_pt1 | contig 23708 bp, 15 predicted proteins | sample 1553651 | NCBI WGS metagenome assembly OGUL01 (sample SAMEA2580048, study PRJEB22360) | human gut metagenome | biome: human gut; feature: human-associated habitat; material: faeces | place: Denmark | collected 2008/2010
AAGAATCGGGGAAAAACCGCCGTTTTGTTTTCCCCCCCCCCCGCCACTTTCGCCATCACGTTGGAAGTAGCCCACGGAGAACCGCCCATATTACGAAACGCCGTATTACCGACAATCGTATCCGAGGGCCCCAGCTCATAAAGCCATTTCGTATTTCCCCCGATAATGCCAGACTCATGAATCTCACGGACAATCCAATTATCCATGTCTCCATAAGCGAAGGGCACCACATTCTCCGATGTCACCCCATCCCCGTCCGCGAGAACCACGGACAAAGGCATACAAGCGATTGCCAAAAATAACGCTTTCTTTCTTAAACTCAAACCCATCCCTCTATCAATTTAATACCTATCTAACCCTTTTATTTATAAGCTATAGCCCCATTCCTTCAAGGCCATGCCCCAATTTTCCTCTACGAGCCGGACCGTACGATCCTCGTACTTGTATTGGTTCTTCTTGTAGCCCTTCTTCTTGCCCAGATACTTCTCTATATCCGCCTTAGACTCCTTAAAGCCGGGTAAGTTTAATGACCCGTAAATATTTTCCGTCATGGCGAAAGCGTCTTTCTCGAAATCCTCGAACTTCACTTCCACCAGATTGCCTTCCGGTATCAGGTGCTTCTCTTCCTCGTACTTGTAGAAAAGACGGCGATATACCTCGATGAAGTTCGCCTCGATCTGCTCGTTCGTGATATCCTGCAAACGCAATGGCTGGATCGTATTCGTAAAGAAACTGCGGGTACTCTCGAATACCGTATACGGATTTCGCTTCAAGTAGATGAACTTAGCGTTCGGGAACATCTCCAGCAATGTCTTCACACGCCCCGTATGCGGTGGGTTCTTGCTCAAATACTGCGTACCGTTCGTATTCCAGAGGGAAACCTTAACCAGACGCATGAAAGTATCCATGAAGATCCGCCGCTCCTCCTCCGTGATATCGTTAAACAATAAGTAACGATCGCAATACTCCATCCAGCGTTTCGGGAAGAACCAGAAATTATAATATGTATAAGGCATCATGTTCGACAAGGCGAACTCCTCCTCTTGCGGAAGATCCACCTTCAACTCCATATTATCGGTCGGACGCTTATCCGGCATCAAGAAAGCCATGTTCTTCTTGAAGAAAGGCTGCCCCCAGAGCATCAGGTGCGGGAATACCGTCTGGTACGTCGTGGTATAACCGAAATGCTTATCGCAGGCGAAGATGTTATGAACAAAAGTCGTACCACTCCGCCAATGCCCCAAGATAAACAAGGGGTCCATCTCGAGCGGCTTATCGGCCAATTTCTTGAACCGGCTATCCTCGATCGGCTTCAAGGCGCTCAACAGGCGGCAAACACCGGTCGTAAGGCGATACTTACCCTTAAAGCCCTTGTCTATCTGCTGCCGGGCCGTCACCTTCCTGAACGTATCCCAATCCGCCCCGACCAACGTATTGATCGGTAGCTTATCAAACTCCAACAATCCCATATCCTATCGTTTTTCCGTTATACATTTCACAGATACGCCCTGCCGGCCCAACTCCTCACAAACCTTACGGATCGCCTCATAATGCTCCTCTCCGATTCCCATCTCCGGGAGGTTCAAGGTAGCCAAAGCGTCTTCCGTCACCATATCTTTAGCGTCCACACGGTCGATGATCATACCCACGGCGGACGTATTATTCGTAATCGGATCGATCAAGATAAACGAGCCGGTCTGCTTATTCCTCCTATACGGATCGAAGAACAACTCCTTGCCGGTAGTAAATACCACACGGCCGATCTCGTTCAGCTCCAGATGATCCACGGAAGACTGCTCCATCGTGTTCACGTTCACCTTATAGCGGATACTATCCACACGGGCACGTGTCGTATGAGTGGTCTGCTTGATGTAGAACTGCTTGTTCACGTCCATGGCTTCCTCATCCATCCACACCAGCATGGCCTCGAAATTACGGTCGCGGATCGGCAAGTTATCCGGGTGCACCAGCATCTCCCCACGGGAGATATCGATCTCGTCCTCCAAGGTGATCGTAATACATTGAGGCGGGAAAGCCTGCTCCAACTCACCCTCGTAGGTGACGATGCTCTTTACCTTCGAGGTCTTCCCGGAAGGCAACGCCATCACCGTATCTCCCTTACGCACGATACCGCTAGCCACCTTGCCGCTAAACCCACGGAAATCCAGATTCGGGCGCAACACGTATTGCACCGGATAACGGAAGTCCTCGTAGTTACGATCCAAGTCGATAGGCACGTTCTCCAGATAATCCAATAAAGACGTACCCTCGTACCAAGGCGTACGATCACTCTTCTCCACCACGTTATCGCCATCCAAGGCCGATAAGGGGATATACGTGATATCCGGGATATCCAGCGGCTCCACGAAACGTTTATAATCCGCCACGATCCGGTCGAACGTATCCTTGTCGAAGTCCACCAAGTCCATCTTATTCACGGCCAGTACCACATGTTTGATCCCCAGCAAAGATACCAGATAGGTGTGACGGCAGGTTTGCGTGATCACGCCCGTGCGGGCATCCACCAAGATGATCGCCAGATTCGCCGTGGAACCACCCGTGATCATATTCCGGGTGTACTGCTCGTGCCCCGGGGTGTCGGCGATGATGAACTTACGGTTGTTCGTGCTGAAATAGCGGTAAGCCACATCGATCGTGATACCTTGCTCACGCTCGGCCTTCAAGCCATCCAGCAACAAAGCGTAGTCGATATGCTCGCCGGCGTTGCCCATACGCTTGCTGTCACGCTCCAAGGCATCCAACTGATCCTCGTATATTTTCTTACTATCAAACAGCAATCGGCCTATCAAGGTCGATTTGCCATCATCCACCGAGCCGGCGGTCAAGAATCTCAGCAGGTCCTTCTGCTCGTCCTTATCTAGGAATTCCTTTATATTTAATTTTGTATCTGCCATGTCTCTTCTGTGTTAAAAATACCCTTCCCGTTTCTTCTGCTCCATACTAGCGTCTTGATCGAAGTCGATCACACGGGTCGTACGCTCGCTCTTCGTCGTGGTCATCATCTCCTCCACGATTTTCTCGATCGTATCCGCCTCGCTCTCCACGGCGCCGGTCAGCGGCCAGCAGCCCAACGTACGGAAACGGACCATACGCATACGGATCTGGTCCCGGTATTGCTCCGGCAAGCGGTCGTCGTCCGCCATGATCAAATTACCGTCGATCTCCACGCACGGACGCTCCTTGGCGAAATACAGGGGAACGATCGGGATATTCTCCAGACGGATATATTGCCAGATATCCAGCTCCGTCCAGTTCGATAGCGGAAATACACGGATGCTCTCGCCCTTATGCACACGGGCGTTATAGATATCCCACAACTCCGGGCGCTGGTTCTTCGGGTCCCATTGATGGAACTTATCGCGGAACGAGAAGATACGTTCTTTCGCACGGCTCTTCTCCTCGTCACGGCGGGCGCCGCCGAAAGCGGCGTCGAACTTATATTTATCCAAGGCATGAAGCAAAGCCTGCGTCTTCATCAAGTCCGTATGCACCTTGCTTCCATGCGTGAACGGGCCCACGCCCGCGTGGAAAGCCTCCATATTAGACTCCACGATCAAGTTCCAGCCGAATTTCTTCGCATAAGAATCACGGAACTCTATCATCTCCTTAAACTTCCATTTCGAATCGATGTGCATCAACGGGAAAGGAACCTTACCCGGAGCGAAAGCCTTCTCGGCCAGACGGACCATCACGGAAGAATCCTTCCCGATGGAATAAAGCATAACAGGATTCTCGAACTCGGCGGCTACCTCACGGATGATGTGGATAGACTCGGCCTCCAGCTCCTGTAAATGACTTAACTTGTAATCAGACATATCTTTTTTCAGTGTTTAATTTCTACTTTCGGTATGATCAACTCCAACAACCGGCTCACGGATTGCTCCACGCTCAATACGGAGGTATCCAAGGACAGGTCCGGACGCTCCGGCGCCTCGAACGGGGCGGAAACCCCGGTAAACTCCTTGATCTCGCCTTTCCGGGCCTTGGCATACAGGCCTTTCACGTCACGGCGTTCGCACTCGGCGAGCGGCGTACTTACGTAAACCTCCAAGAAATCCGCTTTACCGATGATAGCGGACGCCATCTCTCTCAACTCGTTGTTCGGGCTGATAAAAGCCGCTATGGTTATAACACCCGTATCGACAAACAGTTTACCCACCTCGGCGATCCGGCGTATATTCTCCACCCGGTCCTCCGGCGAGAACCCGAGATTATTGTTGATACCACTACGGATATTATCCCCGTCGAGGATGCGGCAAAGCAATCCCCGTTTATGCAACTCACGCTCCAAGGCGATAGCGATCGTGCTTTTCCCCGGAGCCACTCAAACCCGTGAACCACACCATCACTCCCCTTTGCCCCAGAAGCGCCTCTTTATCCTCACGACCCAGCATACGGTCGAAAATCGGATAGATATTATTTTCTAAAACTTCCATATCATAGGTATTACAAACACGGAGATCAAGAACGTGATCAAGTTCAAGGGCAGGCCCACCTTCACGAAATCCGTGAACTTATAGCCTCCCACGCCTTGTACGATCAGGTTGGTCTGGTAGCCGATCGGCGTACTGAAACTAGCCGACGCCGCCATACAGATCACGACAAAGAATGGGGTCGGATCAACGCCTAATTGCGTAGCCACCGACAAGGCGATCGGGAAACTCAATGCCGCCGCGGCGTTGTTCGTGATCAACTCCGTAAATATATTGGTAATAATAAATATAATCGCCAGCAACGCATACGGTCCTAAATCGTCGGCCATACTAATTATATGGCGGGCTATCATGGAGGCAAAGCCGGAATTCTCCATGGCCTTGCTGATAGCGAAGGCACAAGCGATCGTTATCAAGATATCCCAAGAGATGTATTTCGTGTATTTCTTCGGCGGGAAGATCTTAGTCCACGCCATGATGATTGTCGTAATGCAGACAAAGAAGAACATATCCAAGCGCATACTTGGAACGGCCTCTTTCACGACTGGCAACTCTCCTACCGTCGCCCCCGTAATCATAAAGATCAACAGTCCTAAAGCCAGCCAACGTTTCTTCCTCGATACCGGCTCCGTTGCCTCATTACCATTCGCCAACATCAAGAAGACACTAGACTCACCCCATGTAGGGATAAAAGAATCGTCCGCCCACAACACCAAGGTATCGCCCTCATGCAACACCACCGTATCCAGATTACGGGCAAAACGCTGTCCGCCGCTTTTCACCTCTTTCACGATCGCCCCGTAATGGCGGGTAAAGTTAAACTCTCCCAAGGTCTTGTTGATACCCGGGAAGCGTGCGCCCAGCACGGCCTCCACCCGGTGGAAATTCCCGGGATTCTCATCCTCCCCGTCTTCGGATACCGTATCCGTCCTCGAGTCCGGAAGCAGTTTATTCGAGAAAGCGAACAAATATAAAATACCGGCGATAGCGATAAAAATACCGACTTTCCCCAGCTCAAACATCGTAAAGCCCTCATATCCCGCCTCCAGAATCATGCCGTGCACCACCAGATTCGTAGAAGTACCGATCAAGGTACATATACCGCCCAATATCGTGACATACGAGAGAGGGATCAAGAATTTCGTGGCCGGAAGCCTCACCGCCTCCGCCCATCGCTTGATGATCGGGGCAAAAATAACCACCACCGGCGTATTATTCAGGAACGCCGACACGAAAGCCACGGGCGGGAGCATCCTCGCCTGCGCCTTGAAGACGGTGGTCTTCCCCTCGGGAAGCAGTTTCTTGATCAATTGGCCTAAAGCCCCGCTCTGCCGCACTCCCTCACTGACAAGGAAGAGCATGGCTACGGTTATCATCCCTTTATTGCTAAAGCCCTCCAGCATCTCCTTGGGAGTAAGAATGCCTACGCAGAGAAAAAACACGACCACTGTCAGAAGAACCATTCCCGGCCGCATCTTATCCCATACCAAGGCTGCGATCATGCCGATCAGGGCCAGCAACACAAACACTATATCAAAATTCATGTATTTACTTTTAAGAGCGCAAAAATAATAAGAATACTCAAGTGCGCACTCCTTTCGCTAACCTATTTTTAGGATTATATGGGATATAGACCAATAATGATTGATTCTGGGCCAACTTATATTCTTACAAGGTAGTCTTCTAAATTTCGTTCATAACCAAATAAACAAGAATGCATTGTACGGCTTGTAGAGACGGAGCATGCTCCGTCTCCCACCGCTGACAATAACTTAAAATACACATCCCCCTCACTTCACGATAAACCACGGATTATGCAAATCTTCCTTGTTATAGCGAAGCGGGGTCTTGCCGTCGATATGATATATGTCGCAACCGGCAGACTTGGCGATGGCGTGGCCGGCGGCGGTATCCCACTCCATCGTCGGTGCGAAACGGGGATAGATATCGGCCGAGCCTTCCGCTACCAGACAAATCTTCAGGCTGCTGCCGCTACTGATCAACGTAACGGGCTTTCCCTGCTTGCGGAGATTATCGATGAAAGCGGTGGTCTCCTCCGTTTGGTGAGACCGGGACGCCACTACCACGACTCCTTGATGCGCCAGCGCCATCGGCAAATGTATCGCCCGCTGCTTCATCTCGTCCATCGAGGGCTGGCTACTGCTATCGATTCCCGTAAACTTATAAGCACCCACAGAGGAGGAGGCGAAATACAACTCCTTCCGGACGGGCACATAAATGACGCCCAACACGGGCACACCTTTCTCCACCAAGGCGATATTCACGGTAAACTCGCCGTTTTTCTTGATAAACTCCTTGGTACCGTCCAGCGGGTCCACGATCCACAGCGTCTCCCATTTGGAGCGCTCCTTGAACGGGATCTCCTTTCCTTCCTCGCTTAAGACCGGAAACGGGGTAACGGACAAAGCGTTTGTTATCAATCGATGGGCCGCCTTATCCGCCTTTGTCAACGGCGAGTTGTCTGCTTTTCTCTCTATCCCGAAGTCTGATTCGGGGTCGTTATAGATATCCATGATCGACTTGCCTGCGTCTACCGCGGCACGGATCGCTATGTAAAGATAATTGGCGTAGCTCATCATCACTTCTCGTTTTATTATTTGTTAATAAGCAAATATATGGAAAAAAAACAAATTAACGCCCTGTCGCCTGTAAATATTCCGTACGTTTGATCAAATAAGCCGTATAATCACCCGTATACTGGTCACGGCTTTGCTGGAGGAGCGATTGGGCGTCCAGAAGATCGCTCAGCGTTACCGTGCCCGCCTTATAATAGTCCGTATTAAGGCGGACATTCTCCTCGGCCGTCGCTATGGACTCCTCCGAGAGCTTGACTTGCTTATAAGACTCCTCCAGCTCGTTCCAGAGCTTCCGCATTTGCACCAACAGAAGCTCATTGGCGTTTTGGCGGGAATACTCGGCCGCCTTCACCTGAAGCTTTTGCTTCCGGATGGCGTGCGAGCCGCCCCACCAATCACTGATCGGAATCGCTACGGTAGCGAAAACCATGCCGAACGGACGGTCCTTATCCAGTAAGTCGTGATACATATACCCGGCTCCGATCCCCACGGTGGGCAAGTATTGCCCAACCTTCAGCTTTTGTTGAAGACGGGCGGCCTCCACGTTCTTCTCCAGCAATTTATAAGAGAGTGTCGTAGGGAGCGCCTCCTCATGGCTCACCCGGTAAAGCTCCGGGGAGGGCACCTCGGCGGGCAGCGTGAAATCGATCTCGAAATCATCTTCCCCGATACCGATATATTGAGCCAGCACCATCTTGGAGAGGCGCAAGCCGTTCTCCACCCGCAGGCGGTCGCTCGCCACGCCGTTCTTTTTCAACTGGACTTGCAGTAGGTCATTACGAGTCGTCACGCCGGCGCCGACCGCTACCTCCACATCCTTATAAAGACTCCCCACCAAGGATTCCACGATCTCGATCGTCCTTAATTTCTCGTGAAGGGAGATCCATTGCCAGTAATACCGCTCCACCGTCAGGGCTACCTCATCCTCGGATTGGCGCATCTGGTAACGGCTCACCTCGAGCGCCAAGTCGGCCAGCTTATTGCCGTTCACGATCTGTCCGCCGGGGAACACGGGCGGGATAGCGGTCCCCCCCCCCAGCAAGCCGTCATCCATCATCGACAACTCGAGAAGGCCCGGTATCACGCTCATATCCATCATCCCGTGGTTCGCCTTAAAAGCTGTTCCCACGGCGCTGACATTCGGGAAGTATTTCGTAAAGGCCTCCTTTTTTCCTTCCCTCGCCTCTTCTACGTCCAAACGGGCGTTCTTCATCTTCGCGTTATTCTCCAAAGCCATTTCCCGGCATTCTTCCAGCGATAATGTCCGCTGGGCGCTCACGGTCCCCACGCATAAGACGAGGGAACCGACGATGCCATATATCCATCTTTTTATCATCTCTTTTTTCCGCATATATTCATTCCTATATTATATCCTAATCCGTATCATTCATTTATTCCCGAATATCTTCCAATAGAAAACAGGCAGGATGATGACCGCCAAGATCATCGAGAAGACCGTTCCCGAGCAGATCACCACACCCATCGGCATCCAAAGGGAACTGCCGCTGATGATCATGGGAACCACGCCCACGGCCGTTGTAGCCGAGGTCAGGAAGATCGGGAGCATGCGTCGCCGGCCGGCATCGAAGGCGGCATCCCTCGGGCTATAATGCTTATGAAGCCGCAAGTCTTGCGCATGCTCGAATATCAAGATAGCGTTTCGCACCACGATACCGATCAAGCTGATAACGCCCAAGACGCACGTCAAGCTGAAATCGATATGGAACGCCCACAAGCCCAGCGCCGCCCCGAACAAGGTGAGCAGCAACGAGGACAGGGCCGCCAACGCCAAGCCGATCTTCTTGAAATTGACCAACAGGAAGAAGAAAACAATGATCACGGCGATCGCCAAGCCCTGCATCAGCGGGTTCATCGTCTCGAAATCCAGCTCCTTGGCTCCACCGTACTCGTACGTCACGCCCTCGGGCAAGGTCGGGATAATACGGCTTTCCATGACTCGCTCGATCCGTTTCTGCATAGCGTTCTGGTTGGTCCCCCGGGTTACCTCGGCGAAGACGCTCAAGGTACGCACGCCGTTGCGACGGACGATCTGCCCCTCATTCCAGCCTCCCTCGATCGTGGAGACTTGCCGGAGCGGGACGCTCACGCCGGGGACGATGGTGGGAAGATACTGGTCGCCGACCTTATCGAACGCGTCACCCTCCCCTTTCTTATCGGATCTCAGCTGGATCGGCAAAGCGTAATCGCCTTCCCAGAGGGAGCCAACCGAGAGGCCGTCGTAACGGATCGCCAGATCGGCCGAGGCCATCGCCTTCGTGATCCCGAGGCGGGAGGCTTCCACCGGGTCCAATCGAACCCGTACGTCGGGCAAGGCCTCCTCGTAATTGGTGTGTACCCAGACCAAGCCGTCCATCTCACGCAACACGGCCATCAAGGAATCCCCGGCCTGCTTCAACCGGGCGATATCGTCTCCCATGAAACGGATCTCTAAAGGAGAGGATACGTTTTGGTAATCCAGTTGCTTAAACTTCACGTAGGCGTCGGGGAAATAATCGGCGTACCGGTCCGTATAATCATCCAACACGCTACGGGTGGCCTCTATCGAGGCGGTGTTGACAATGAACTGGGCGTAATTCTTCCCGGCCAAGTTCGGGGCGTAGGTAGCTTGGAAACGGGGCGAGGAAGTTCCGATAAAGGTGGTGACGGACAGGATGCGCTCATCTTCCGACAACAGCTTATAGAGGCTATCGCTCACGGCGGCGGTACGGTCCAGCGAGGTTCCCTGCGGGAGATAGATCTCGACGGCGAACTGATCCCGGTCGGCTATCGGCATCATACGCTGGCTCAGTTGGGTGATCATCAGGATCGCCAAGGCAACCGTCAAGACGCCCAGACCGATCGTGGTTTTCGGGAAACGGAAAGTCCACGTCAGTGCCCTCGTATAGACGGCCTGTACGGTATCCAGCAGATTGAACCTCTTCTTGCCCGTATTCTCCCGCCCGGACTTCAATCCCTTCTTGATCAAGACCCGCTCCAGCAGCGGGATAAAGACCATCGCCACCGCCAGCGACACCATGAGGGAGATGGAAAGCGTCCAAGGGAAGAAGGTCACGAAATCCAACATCTGCCCCGTCATCGTGAAAAGCAACGGGAAAAAGATCACGCAGATACACAGCGTAGCCAACAAGATCGAGCTGAAATAGTTCTTGGCGCTATAGACGGCGGCGTACCAACGGGAATAGCCCTTGTCCAGATATTCCAGATAGGCGTCTATCACGATGATGGAGTTATCCACGATCATGCCCAATACCACGATCAAGGCGGCCAGCGTCACCGTATTCAGCGGGATGCCGCAAGCGTACATGACACCGATCGAGATAAAGACACTGATCGGGATGGAGGTAGCCGCCACCAATGCCGAGCGGAACGGGAACAATACCATCATCACCAAGATCACGACCACGATGGACACGAACAAATCCCGCACGAAGGAACTTACCGAGTCTCCCACCACCTTCGGCTGGTCGGCGATCCGGCGGATCGAGACACTCCCGGGAAGATCCCGCTCGAAAGCGTGCAATACCTCGTCTACCTCCTTTCCGTATCGTACGATATTATGGCCCTCACGCATCTCCATGGAAAGGATGATCGCTTTCTTGCCGTTGTTCGTTATATAGCTATCCGGCTCGGGATATTCCCGCACGATACGGGCCACGTCTTTCAAGCGGATCATATGCCCGTCGGCATCGGCCAGCAGGATCTGCTCGCCTACCTCCCGCTCCGAGGGATAAGTCACGGAAAGGTGGATGGGAATGTCCAAGCCGCCATTCTCCAAGGAGCCGGAGGCGGTGGTAAAGCCTTGGGTGAACAAGGTTGTCATCAGCATACGGGTATCTAGGCCGTAAGCGGCTAGCTTGTCTGGATCCAAGTAGACCGAGATCTGCTCGTTTTGTACCCCGTAACGGCGCAGGTTGGATACGGACTCGATCCGGCGCAGGCGGTCTTCCAGCGTCTCCATGTATCGCTGCAATTCCCGGTAGGTCTTGTCTTCCGATTCCAAGGTGATCAATAAGGCGGAAGTATCGCCGAAATCATCATTCGCGATGACGGCGAGTACGCCCGAGGGCAGTTGCGACTTGAAGTTCTGCAAGCCGAGCTTGATCTTCGACCAGACCTCGTCTTTATTGTTCACGTCGTCGTTCAGCTCCACCATCACGTACACCATTCCATCCCTTGACATGGAGTACGTCTTTTTCTTCTTTACCTCCTTGAAGGTAAACAGGTATCTCTCCAAAGGCTTGGCCAACTGCTCCTCCACCTCTCCGGAAGTCGCCCCGGGGTAAACACCCACGACCACGCCTTGGCGGATGGTGAACTCCGGGAATTCCTGTTTCGGCATGTCCACCAAGCCCCAAATACCCAACCCGACCAGCACGGTAATCACCAGCAACGTGATCTGGTAATGACGCATGGTCCATTCGATCACTCCGTTTTTACGTTCTCTCATAACGCACGCACTCTCATGCCCTCACTGATTTTCTGGTAACCGCCTATCACGACGATATCCCCCTCGTTCAACCCTTCCAGAATAAACAAGCCCTGCTCCGTCAAGTCGCCCGTCCGTACGGGCGTAGCTTTCGCCTCTCCGTCTACGATCTTCCAGACGAAACGCCCCCCGTCGTTCGCTATCAGCACGGCGTTGTTCGGCAAGGCGATAGCCGGCACGGATTCCTCTCCCGACAGGCGTACATCGCAAACCATGCCGGGCAACAAAGCGCCGGACGGGTTCTCCAGCCGGATCTTCGCCTCGTAAGTATGGGAGATAGGGTTGGCCACGATACCTTTCTCCGTCACTTTCCCCTCAAAACATTGTCCGCCCAGAGCGGCTACCTTTATCATAGCGGCTTGATCGCCGAGCGTGGCGACCTCATTCTCCGGGACGGCGATCTTCACGTTTACCGCCTCTATCCTTAACAAGGAGAAAACCGGTTGCCCGGGCTGCACGTTCTCTCCCGCCTCAACCATGCGCTTGCCGATAACGCCGCCGAACGGGGCATACAGGTTCCGGTCCTCAAGGTTTTTCCTCGAGATTCGCTCCATGGAACGGGCCTGTTCCAATTTGCTCTCCACCTCTACCCATTTCATATCCGGCAGGCTCTTATTCTCGTGCAAGGTTCTCATGCGGGCATAGGCATCCTCCGCTTGTCGCAAGGAAGCGGCCGAGGCATTATAGGCGTTTTCCAGCGTCGCCTTGTCTAACACCGCTAGTAGTTGGCCCTCACGGACCTTCTGCCCCTCGCCCACCAATACTCGCTCTACATTACCCATCACCTGAAAACTAATCGAGGAGGATACGACCTCCTCTACCGTTCCCACGTAATTCCTTGTATCCGCCGGAACGGTCTTCGCTATCTTCACGATCTCCACCGGGATCTCTTTGCTATCCCGTCCCTCTTTTTGACTGCCCGAGCATCCGGACATCACGAACACGACGGATAATAATCCTCCATAAACAATGCCTTTCATCCTTTTCATATCCTATGATTTATTATACCGCGAAGATGATGAGTTTATCCACTCCAAAGAAGTTCCGTTTTGCAACCAAATTGTCCTATTTGACACATTTCAATTGGATTATTCTATTATTTCACTAATTTTATCGCCCAAACAAGAATAAATTATGAACGTAACAGATCTACCTCAAGCTTGTATCTCTCTTATCGAGAACGTACCCGGCATAGACTTTATCGACGAGGATTTCGCCATATTCGATAACATCGACGATATTCCCTCGCTCGACCATCCGATGCGAATAGACGCCGTCGTATTCGCGCTTTGCACGAAAGGCTTCATGCGTATACGGATCAATATGGAGGAATATGTCGTAGGGGAAAACCATCTCGTATTGTCCTTGCCTGATCAGATCATCCAACACGTGGAACGTAGCGAGGACGTGGCCGGGATCTTCATCGTCATCTCCAAGAATTTCATGGAGGAGATCATTCCTCATATACAGAATACCTTGCCGGCGTTCTTCTACATCAAGGAGCATCCGGTCACCGAGTTGAATGCCGAGGAGATAGGTTGTATCAAGGAATATCATTCTTTCCTCTGGAAGAAAGTGAAAGCGAAAGGGCATCCTTACCGGAAAGAGATCGCCCAGAGCTTATTGTTGGCGGTATTCCACGAGGTTTACGGCATGTTTAAGAATCATATGCCGATCGAGGTGAAGAAGAGCCGGCAAGAGGAGTTGTTCGCGGCGTTCATACAAACGCTCGCCTTACATCATAAGCAGGAACGATCGGTAGCTTTCTACGCCGGGAAATTATGTGTGACTCCCAAATATTTATCTCTTTTGGTAAAGAACGTCAGCAACCGTACAGCCGGGGAATGGATCGATAATTACGTTGTCTTGGAGGCGAAGGCGTTATTATCCTCCTCCACCCTTTCCATCCAAGAGATATCAGACCGGCTAAACTTCGCCAACCAATCCTTCTTCGGTAAATACTTCAAGCAACACGTCGGGATATCGCCTACGGAGTATCGGAAGAAATGGTAATAATCAGAAAAATAATTATCTTTGTCTCACGACAGAAGTCATTTAATGAAAAGATAAAATGAAACGAACAGAAATTATAGATCAGATAAAAGATATCATGCGCCGGATAGCTCCCACGGCACAAACTATCTTATTCGGTTCGGAAGCACGTGGAGACGCTCGGATTGATAGCGATATCGACTTACTCATCTTGATAGACGGAGAGAAAATGACTTTGGAACGAGAGGAAGAAATTACTTTACCCTTGTATGAGCTGGAACTAAAGACTGGCGTAAATATCAGCCCCATCGTCATGTTAAGAAAACTCTGGGAAAACCGTCCCTTTAAAACTCCTTTCTATATTAATGTTATAAACGAAGGTATTATATTATGAAAGAGATCCTAGATGAAGAAAGTAAGAACGCATTGATTAACTATCGAATCCAACGTGCTTATGAGACATTGAAAGAAGCTCAAGTGATGATGCGTGAGTCTTTCTATAATGCTGCTGTTAATCGCCTCTATTATGCATGCTATTACGCAGCGGTTTCCCTGCTATTAAAATATGATCACCAACCACAAACACATAATGGAGTTAAGACTATGCTTGGATTACATTTTATCTCTACCGGAAAGCTTCCTATAAAAATCGGGAAAATATTCTCGACTTTATTTGAGAAAAGACATAGTGGAGATTATGACGATTTTGTTTATTGTGATAAGGAAATGTTGGATAACTTATATCCGCAAGCCGAATTATTCATTCATACAATCAACCAATTATTGAAAGAAGAATAGTTCCCAAAGAGAACTATCCTCCGATCAACGCAGTTATCCCGCAAGAGGCGAATTGATCGATACACCTTTGCAGGACTGCCTCGGAAGGGGTGGATAGCGGAAGGTGCCCGGGGTTGTAGAGGGTTCCTCGCTTATCGTGCTTACCTTTTCCGATGTCGTGGTACGGGAGGAGATTGACGACTTTGCGTTTCCACGGCAAGGAGGCTAGGAAGGTGGCAGAGCGGAATATATTCTCCTCGTCCGCATTGACGCCCTCGATCAAGGGGACGCGAATGAGGAAGTCTATGCCGGCCTCGGCGATCATCCGAAGATTGGAGAGGATACGCTCGTTCGGGACACCCGTGAAACGACGATGGCTACCGGAATCCATAAGCTTTAAATCCACCAGAAAAAGATCCGTGCGCTCCATTACGCTACGGACGGTATCCGGCGAGGCGAACAAGGTCGTATCCACCGCACGATGGATTCCCAACGCTCCGCAACGATCCAGCAGAGCGATCAAGTCCGACGGACGCGACAACGGCTCTCCCCCGCAGAAGGTAACGCCTCCCTCGGAGCGATCCATAAAGACCGTCTCTTTCTCGATCTCACGCATGACCTCGTCGATAGAATACTCACGGCCGGACATCTCCATCGCCAAAGTGGGACAAACCTCGGCGCATCTACCGCATGTGCGGCACAGAGAGCGATCCGTGACGATGCCCGCTTGCGTCAAGGTCAACGCCCCGACGGGGCAGGCATTCACGCAGGCCCCGCAACCTATGCACTTCTTTCTCGTATACAGCTTCTCCGCCCGGGGCGAGATGCCTTCCGGGTTATGGCACCATACGCAGGCAAGCGGGCATCCTTTCATGAAGATCGTGACACGGATGCCCGGCCCGTCGTTTATAGCGTATCGTTTGATATCGAATAACAGCATGGCTCAGAAAGTCTCTTGCTCCGTACGTGCGATCACGTCCGCTTGCAAATCGGCGTTCATATCGTTGAAATAGTCGCTATAGCCCGCTACACGGACCAGCAGATCCCGGTAGTCCTCCGGACACTTCTGGGCGGCGTAAAGCGTTTCCGTATCCACGATATTAAATTGGATATGATGGCCACCCAAGGCGAAGTAGCTACGGATCAAGGAGGCCAGCTTCGAGATATCCTCCTCCCGCCGGAGCAGGCTGGGCAGGAAGCGTTGGTTCAGCAGCGTGCCGCCGCTCTTCACCTGATCCAGCTTGCCGAGGGACTTGACAACGGCGGACGGCCCGGGGGTATCGGCTCCGTGCGAGGGCGAGGTACCGTCGGAGATGGCACGCCCGGCCAAGCGGCCGTTCGGGGTGGCTCCCATCACCTTGCCGAAGTAGACGTGGCAAGTGGTGGATAACATATTCAAATGGAAACACTCCCCTTTCGTATTCGGCTTGCCCTCGATCGCATCATATAAATCGTCGAAGACACGGACGGCGATCTGGTCGGCGTACGGATCATCGTTGCCAAAGAAAGGCGTACGGTTCAGGATCATTTGGCGCATCGGCTCATGTCCCTCGAAATTATCCGCCATCGCATCCAACAAGGCTTCCATCGTGAAGGTCTTATCCTCGAAGACGTGTTTCCGCAAAGAGGAAAGGCTATCGGTTATCGTGCCTAATCCGGTACACTGGATATAAGTGGTATTGTAACGAGGCCCGCAATTGTAGTAATCCTTACCCTTCGCGATACAATCATCGATAAACAGGGAGAGGAACGTGGCGGGGGCGTACTTGGCGAACATGCGGTCGATATAGTTGCTGACCCGCACCTTCATGTCCACGAAATAATGGATCTGGCGCATGAACACCGCATAAAGCTCCTCATACGTCCGGAAACCACGGGGATCGCCGGTCTCCAGACCGACCTTGCGACCGCTTACCGGATCTACGCCGTTATGCAGCGTCACCTCCAATATCTTCGGCACGTTCAGGTAACCGGTCAGCACGTACGCCTCCTTCCCGAAAGCGCCCACCTCGATGCAACCGCTGCAACCTCCCTCGCGGGCATCACGCAGCGACTTGCCTTGCCGCATCAACTCCTGCACGTACACATCCGGGTTGAATACCGACGGGTAGCCATGGCCTTGGCGGATCACCTTGCACCCGGCACGAAGGAAACGCTCCGGCGTACGGGCACTGACGTGGATGGCGCTGCCGGGCTGGAGGATATGCAGCTCCTCGATCGTCTCCAACATGATATAGGAGACCTCGCTTACGCCATCGCTACCGTCCGCCCGGATGCCGCCGATGTTCAGGTTCGTGAAATCGTTATAGGTTCCGCTCTCCTTCGCCGTGATACCCACTTTCGGTGGGGCGGTATGATTGTTTACCTTGATGAAGAAGCAAGACATCAACTCTTTCGCCTCGTCACGGGTCAAGGTTCCGGCGGCGATTTCTTTCTCGTAGAAAGGCGCCAGATGCTGGTCGAAATGACCGGGGTTCATGGCATCCCAACCATTCAGCTCCGTGATCGTACCGAGGTGGACAAACCAGTACATCTGGATCGCTTCCCAATAGGTACGGGGAGCGTGGGCGGGAACCCGGCGGCATACCTCGGCGATCTTCCTCAGCTCAGCGGCACGGCGGGGATCTTTCTCGGTGAGAGACATCTCGTCAGCCAAGTCCGCGTGTCGCTCGGCCAGCAGGATTGCGGCGTCGCAGGAGATAGACATGGCCGTCAGCTCCTCCTGCTTGTCCGTGGCCTCGGGGTCGTTCATGAAATCCAAGGCGCTTAGTTCCCCCTCGATACGTTTCTTCAAGTCCAGCAGGCCATATTGGTAGACCTTGCCGTCCAAAGCGGTATGCCCGGGGGCACGTTGCTCCATGAACTCGGTGAACATACCCACCTCGTACGCCTCTTTCCATTCCTTGGGAACGTGACTGAAGATGCGTTCCCGCTGGGTACGGCCTTTCCAGTACGGGATCACCTCCCGCTCGTAGGTATCGATATCTTCTTGGGAGATAGTGTAACGTTGCAGCTCCCGGGTATTCAATATATGCAAGTCCTCCACGCTATGGCAGGTAAGTTCCGGGAAGGTAGGCACGGCCTTGGGGCGGGGCCCCCGCTCGCCGACGATCAACTCGTCCTCGCCGATATAGATCGTCTTCCGCTTGCAGATCTCAAGGAAGTTCAGGGCACGCAGGATAGGGATCGGATACTTCCCGTAATTCTCCTGATAGAAACGGGTCTCGATCAAGGCCCGCTCGATGGAGAGGGAAGGTTGGGCCTCGAAGGTCTGCCGGCGCAGACGTTTGATACGGTCGTTCATCCCGAAATTGTTCGCTCCCACGGAAGAGACGGTATCATGTACGCATGAATGTGTGTGATGGGTTGTATTCATAAAATTATATGTTTTATCGTAGAGGTAGGATCTATCCGCCCTCATCAAGGTTATTTTTTATTGTTACACAGGACGGGCATCCCCGCCCCCCATGAGTTTATATAGGGAGAGTATCTGCTAGAGATAAAACATCAGGCAGTTGAAAAGCATCCGATAGCCTTTGTGTAACATAGCGCTTGTTTCTTTTTGAAGTATGATGGCAAAAATAAGGAAATTATTGATAATATCACAATTCATCAACTGAAAGTAACCGTTTGTCAAAAAAATAACACAGGAACGTAAATAAAGGAATAGCTTTGCTTTGTATTTCCAGATCAAAGGGTTTAAAATTAAAAGAACTTATACCATGCAAAGTACATTCAAGAACCTGCTTTATGTCTTGAGACATTATAAATTAGCGACGGTCACTAATCTTTTAGGACTTAGCTTCGCTTTCCTGTTATTCATGCTAATAAGCATACATGTCGGTCATGAATATAGCTTCGACGCTTCCCTCTTGAACAGGGAAAGGATCTTTCAGTTAGAAAACAAGCGGGATGACGGGATATGGGAGGCTAATTTCGCACGTCCACAACTCGAGCGTTTCATCGCCGCCTCCCCTTATATAGAAGCGGCCGCTATCACAAACAACCTTGTTTACTCCTCCGTACGTTTTGGGATATCAGCCAGTGAAGGACCCGACGCACGGAGCTATATGGAGCAGGTGGAACGGATCACCCCGGGATATACTAAGGTCTTTGGCTTCGAGCTGGTGGCCGGCGATACGGATTGCCTGAAACGTCCGGAAGGGACGCTGATCCCGGAGAGCATGGCCCGGAAACTCTTCGGCGAGGAAAATCCTATCGGGAAGCCGGTTTATCTGTCGGAGTTCGCCGGGGCCGAAGGCTCGATTATATATGGGCTTAGTTTTGAGCCGGCATATATCGTGGGAGGCGTCTTTCGCAATTTCCCGGAAAACACCCGGGTGAAGAATGCCCTGTATATCCCGATCATGGAGAAAGAGATGATGGAAGACTGGCATACTGGCCTTTACTATTGTTATCTGCTGATGTCGACGCCGGAATCCGCCTCTGTCACTACCGAGACCTATATGGCCGATAGCCGGGCTTTCCTGAAAAGTTTCACGATCGAGGATATGCGCCTCCGGCCCTTGTCTGATCTCTATTTCGGCCAGCCGGTCCGAGCGGACGCCGCTCCCATCGGTAATAAGCTACGGACGAATATGTTATTCTTTATCGCCATCCTGATCATAGGTATCGCCTTGGTCAATTATATCAACCTGTCGATAGCCTTGGCACCGATACGTACCAAGTCGATCACCATCCAGAAAGTGCTGGGAAGCTCGGACACCACGCTACGGAAGTATCTGGTCTTGGAGTCCTTGGGAATCTCGGTTGTCGCCTTCTTCCTCGCCTTGCTTTTCCTGTTATTTTTGAATAACGTGCAATGGGTCACGAATATGGTGGGGCATCCGTTGGATCTGTATGCCAACTGGAAGATTCCGGCGTACACATTCTTCCTTGTCGCAGGCGGCGGTATACTGGCCGGTTTGTATCCCGCTTTCTATATCACCTCGTTTCCTCCTGTCATGGCGCTGAACAAGTCTTTTACCCTTAGCGACCGGGCCAAGAACACTCGCAAGTTACTTATAGGGTTCCAGTTCGTTATCTCGATCACGCTGATTGTCGGAGCGTTGTTCGTCTCCTTGCAAAACAGATATATAGGGAACGTGGACTTGGGATTCAATAAAGAAAACGTACTGGAGGTAAGACTAAGCATGGGGGCGGCCTTGAAAAAGGGCGAATTGTTCAAGGCACGTCTCTTGGAAAGCCCCGCTATCCGTGATGTTTCCTTTAGTGAGTTCAAATTTGTCTCGGACGAATCACGTTCTTTCATCGGGTATAATTACAAAGGCCAACATTATTATATGAGCTGGCTGGGAGTATCCGCCAATTTCCCGGAGCTAATGGATGTAAAGATGATCGCCGGAAGGAAGTTCCGGCCGACGGATGAGGCGGCGGATAACACGCAGGCCGTTTGCCTCCTTAGCGAGACGGCAGCGAGGGAGATCGCCTCGGGTCTTTCCCCCGAGAAACCGGACGACCTATCGGACTTGGTAGAAACAAGCATCACGGATAATGATATACCGGTACGGATTGTCGGTATCTTTGAGGATGTCCATTATGAATCCCTGTATAAAGAGTTACGCCCGATGGGACTTTGGACCTCGGCTAAGAATCATTACCGCCGTTCGGTGCCGGAAAGATACGCTTATGTCAAGATCGCCGGCGGAAATCCCCGGACGGCTATCGAGCATATCCGGAAGGTAACGGATGAATTGATCCCGGGTTATCCGGCCGATATCCATTTCTTTGATACGGCGCTGGAGGAGCTTTACAGTAAAAGTGGGCGGCAGGGAGCGCTGATTACCGCCCTTTGCCTGATGGCCGTCTTTTTATCTCTCGTGGGAGTATTCGGACTGGTTATCTTTGAGCTACAGGGACGGGAAAAGGAGATAGCCGTGCGGAAAGTACATGGGTCCACGGTCCGGCAAATCCTTTGGATGCTGAACTCGTCTTTCCTCCGGATCACGCTCGTCTGTTTTATTATCTCGATCCCGCTTGCTTATTACGGGGTGAATGTTTGGCTACGAAGCTTCGCTTATAAAACGCCGATCTACATATGGGTATTTTTAGTGGCTTTGGTAATCATAATGACACTGACCGTATCTACGGTTACTTTCCAGAGCTATCGGGCGGCGATGGCGAATCCGGCGTCTAAATTGGGGCATTAAGGTTCATTACGAAAAAAGGACGGGTAGATTGATCCGTCCTTTTTTACTCATATATTATCTTGTCTCAGGTTTGGTTACCGTTCCCAATAACCTTCCATCTCCTCCAGCGTCTTTCCTTTCGTCTCGGGGACAAATTTCCAGATGAACAACGCCGCCAATATACCCATCACGCCATAGATCCAATAGGCCATACCATGATTGAACGTATCGGTCAAGTATTGATTCTTATCCAGCATTGGGAATGTCCATGATACCAAGAAGTTGGCAATCCACTGCGCCGCTACGGCGATACTCATCACCGTGGAGCGGATCGAGTTCGGGAAGATCTCGGCCAGCAGCACCCAGCAGACCGGGCCCCACGACATAGCGAATCCCGCCGTATAAACCAGCATGCAGACCAATGATCCCATACCCACCGAACGCGTATAGAAAGTAGTTCCCAAGATCAACATAGATACCGCCATGACGAGCGCCCCGATAATCATCAACGGACGGCGTCCGAACTTATCCACCGTGAAAATAGCCAATACGGTAAACGACAGGTTCACCGCCCCTACCACGATCTGTTGCAAAAGGGCGGCGTCCGTGGCCGCTCCCATCGTCTTGAAGATCTCCGGGGCATAGTAAAGCACCACGTTGATCCCCACGAATTGCTGGAAACCGGAGAGCAACACGCCCACCAAGATGATCAGCACGCCAAACGACCGGATCGGGAACAGCAAGGCGATACAGAAACTAGCCAACAAGGCGATCTCCAACGCATTCGTATTACCTGCCCACGACAACAACCCGTAGCCGGCCAAGAACAGCGCCAGCCAAGTCCCCATAAACCGGAAGTAAGGCTTCATCGACGGAGCTTTCTCCTTGAAACTATTCCGTATATCCTCCAGCTCACGGCCAGCGTCCGCCTGATCCATCAAATGGCTCAAGACGCCCAACGCCTTCTCCGTACGCCCACGCATCACGAGATAACGAGGCGTCTCCGGCACGAACATCAAGAACGAGAGGAACAATACCGCCGGAATAATCTCGGAAGCGAACATCCAACGCCAGCCGATCGTATTCAGCCAAGCGGCATCTCCTTGAAGGGCGATCGTATAATTCACGAAATATACCACCAGCATACCAAAGATAATGGCAAACTGGTTCCATGCCACCAGATTCCCCCGGCGATCGGCCGGAGCCACCTCGGCGATATACATCGGCGATACCATGGAGGCCAGCCCCACACCGATACCTCCCAGAATACGATAAGCCACGAACGCATACATAAACGTATGATCGCCACTTCCGGGCATGCCGATAAACAGCTCCGGCCAAGCCGAGCCGATAGCGGAAAGCAAGAAAAGGATAGCGGCCAGTATCAACGTAGGCTTCCTGCCGTAACGCTGGCTGATCCACCCGGCGAACGAGGCGCCGAGGATACATCCGATCAACGCACTACTTACCACGAAGCCCTCCAAAGCGTTCGCCTGATCCAACGGAAATCCTTGCGGCTCGATGAAAAACTTACGCAAAGATTCCACCGTACCGGAGATCACCGCCGTGTCATACCCGAACAGTAAACCTCCCAAGGTAGCAACCAAGGTTAGAGCGAAAATATAAGTGTTGTTATTTTTCATGGAATAGATTTATAAGTGAAAAACCGAGAATTGAGAGCTGAAAACTAGGGCTTACGCACGATAATTTTCAATTTTCAATTCTCAATTTTCAATTATTTAGATGTGCAGATTTACAATCATCTCGTATAACTCCTGCTTACCGCTGATCTGTTTCGGCTCGCCGTCACGCAAAGCGATCGTACGAAGATCTTCCAGCGTAAGCTTGCCATCCTCGAATGCCTTGCCCTCACCGGCATCGAAACTAGCGTAGCGCTCGGCACGCATCTTGCGGTAATCTGAGTGCTCAAGGATATCGGCGGCGATCATCAAGGCACGGGCGAAAGCGTCCATACCACCGATATGAGCGATGAAGATATCCTCCAAGTCCGTAGAATTACGGCGGGTCTTGGCGTCGAAGTTCGTGCCGCCGCCCTGCAGGCCGCCGCCGCGGACGATGACCATCATGGCCTGCACCATTTCGTAGAGGTCGATCGGGAACTGGTCGGTGTCCCAGCCGTTCTGGTAGTCGCCGCGGTTGGCGTCGATCGAACCGAGCATTCCGGCATCGACGGCGCACTGCAGTTCATGCTCGAATGTATGGCCGGCCAGCGTGGCGTGATTGACCTCGATATTGACCTTGAAATCCTTGTCCAGCCCGTGCGCCCGCAGGAATCCGATCACGGTCTCCGTGTCGGCGTCGTACTGGTGCTTCATCGGCTCCATCGGTTTGGGTTCGATCAGGAAGTTGCCCTTGAACCCCTTCGAGCGGGCGTAGTCGCGGGCCATGCGCAGCATGGTGGCCATGTGCTCCTTTTCGCGCTTCATGTCGGTGTTGAGCAGCGACATGTAGCCTTCGCGGCCGCCCCAGAAGACGTAGTTCTCGCCGCCCAGTTCGATCGTGGCGTCGATGGCGTTCTTGATCTGCAGCATGGCGCGGGCCGCGGCGTCGAAGTCGGGGTTGGTCGATGCGCCGTTCATGTAGCGGGCGTGGCCGAAGACATTGGCCGTGCCCCACAACAGTTTGATGCCGGTTTCGGCCTGTTTCTGCTTGGCGTAGGCTACGATCTCCCGGAGGTTCTTTTCGTACTCTTCGGGCGTCGCGGCTTCGTCCACGAGGTCTACGTCGTGGAAACAATAGTACTCGATGCCGATCTTCCGCATGAATTCGAAACCCGCGTCCATCTTGGCTTTCGCGCGCTCGATCGGACATGCGGACTCGTTCCACGGGAAGGTTTTGGTGCCGCCGCCGAACTGGTCGCCGCCTTCGGCGCAGAGGGTGTGCCACCACGCCATCGAGAAACGGAACCAATCCTTCATCTTGCGGCCTTTCACGACTTTTTCGGGGTCATAGTAACGGAAAGCCATCGGGTTCTTCGACTCCGGGCCTTCGAATTCGATCTGTCCCACGGTGGGGAAATACTGTTTTGATGCCATGATATTGAATGATTTTCAGGTTGTTATTCCATTCTTTTCTCTACTTCCCGGACCCATGCCCGGTAACCTTCTTCCAGCGTCTCTCTATCAGCTTCGGCGGGTTCCACGACCTCCAGCCTGCGCAATGCAGCGAACGCTTCGCCGCGCGTCTTGTAGTAGCCGGCGCCCAGCGCCGC
>OGUL01001167.1_pt1 | contig 23640 bp, 19 predicted proteins | sample 1553651 | NCBI WGS metagenome assembly OGUL01 (sample SAMEA2580048, study PRJEB22360) | human gut metagenome | biome: human gut; feature: human-associated habitat; material: faeces | place: Denmark | collected 2008/2010
TTTTCCAACCCATCGGCCCGCCGACGCTGAAAAAGCCCCAATAGGCCAAAGGGTCAAGCCCCTCTGGACACCCCCTGTCGTGCTGCGCACGCCGACCGCCGAGGCGGTCCCCTCTTCAACCACACAACCCTCCGAAAAACGACCGTACCATGGGATATGCCGTCCTGCATCTCGACAAAGCCCCGGGCAACGAGGCGGCGATGACCGCCCACATTGCCCGCACAAAGATACCCACCAACGCCTCGCCCGAGCGCACCTGCCTCAACGAGGAGCTTGTCGAGTTCCCCGAGGAGGTGGCCGACCGTACGGAAGCGATCAGCTACCGCCTCGAACACGCCGGTCTCACGCGCAAGATCGGAACGAACCAGGTGCGGGTGATCCGCGTCATGCTGACCGGTTCGCACGACGCGATGAAGCGCATCGAGGAGGAGGGGCGGCTTCCGGAGTGGTGTGCCGACAACCTCGCCTGGCTGCGCGAGACCTTCGGAACGGAGAATGTCGTCTCAGCCGTCGTACATCGCGACGAATCGACCCCGCATATCCACGCCGCCGTGGTGCCGATCGTCACGGGCGAGCGCCGCAAGGCCCGCACCGTCCCATCCGAAACACCGGGCAAGCGACACTACCGTCCGAAATCCGCCGCACGGCCCCGCCTCTGCGCCGACGACGTCATGTCGCGCGTCCGGCTCAAGCAGTATCAGGACACCTATGCCGCAGCGATGTCCAAATACGGGCTGGAGCGCGGCATCGACGGTTCGGAGGCGCGCCACATCACCACGCAAGAGTTCTACCGGCAGAACATCGCCCAGCAGGATCTGCAGGAGAACATCGACGCGCTGCTCCGTCTCGAAGAGCAGAAGCGGAAGGCTGTCGAGCAGCTCAAACAACAGGAGCGGCAGGTGCGCACCGAATACGAACAGACCGCCACGCTCCAGGCGCAGAAGAGCGCCGAATTGAACCGCACCGAGGCCGAGCTGAAGAGCGTGAAGGGCGAGCTGAAGGGAGCCAGGTTAAAAAACGCCGCGGCGGAGGTCGGGTCGAATATCGTCGAGGGGATCGGGGCGATGATCGGCACCTCGCGTATCAAGCGGCAACAGCAGGAGATCGACCGTCTCAACGCGGAGAACGCCGCCCTGCACGAACAGATCGGGACGCTGAACCGCGCCAACCGCGAGGAGAAGGTCCGGCATGAGCAGGCTGAACAGCAACTGCAGGCGAAGCTCGACCGCATCGAACACTGGCTGCCCGACACGCAGACCCTTATCAACTGGGGCGAATACTGCCGCGACATGGGAATCCCGGAGTCGGACGCCCGCGAGATTATCGCCATGAAGCCCATCTACGTCTCCGGTGAACTCCATGCCCGGGAGTATTCGCGACGCTTCGACGTCGCGAATACCGAAATCCGCCTGCAACGCGACCCGAACGGCCCCGGAGGCTTCCAGCTGCTCATCGACCGACAACCCGCACACGCCTGGTTCCGCCAACGGTATGTGGAGCTCATGACCCGCTTGGGCTACCCCGTCCGCCCCGAACGTCCCGTCATCCGGCGACACACCATCAAGCGGTAAATCGAGGACCGAATCTAACCCCCGGATGAAATAAATCCCGGGATTTTTCCTATCTTTGAATCCGTAAAACCAAGAAATAGAATAACGACAAGAGAAAAAGACAATATCAACATATAACTAATTGAGCTTTTAGCTCTTATTCTCGACTTTGCGAAATCTGGTAAATTTTTTGAAGTACACGAGAGTAAGCAGCGGAGGTTCACGTCCATGGGCGTGGACCGTTCGTGCTTATTTGTGTACATAGGTTTACCAGAGCCTGCAAAGTCAAATAAGCGACAACGAATGGTTTCACGCCTTCTTTATGTCGCTTAGCGGAGGGTCGGGGCGAAGCTTTCAAGCCTATGCCCTCCACCAAATCTCATACACCGCAAATCATCTCGCGTCAGCGCGTGGCCGACCACGGCGAGGTCTTCACCGCAGAGCGTGAGGTCAAGGCGATGTGCGACCTCGTGAAGAACGAGACCGAGCGCATCGAATCCCGTTTTCTCGAACCCGCCTGCGGACAGGGCGCTTTTCTGATCGAGATCCTGCGTCGCAAACTCGCCGTCGTGTCGTCCCGTTATGCCGCGACGCAATCCGAATGGGAACGCCATGCCGCGATTGCCGTATCGAGTCTCTACGGAATCGACATTCTGGCAGACAACGTGACGCTCTGCCGCAATCATCTCTACGATACGTTCCTGACGGCATACCAGACTCTCTTCCCGAGGACCATGAAGCCCGCCTGCTGCCGTGCGGTGCGCTATCTGCTTGCGACCAACATTCTTTGGGGTGATGCCCTGACCCTCCAAACCCCGGACGATTCGGCGCGGCCGATTGTCTTTGCCGAGTGGTCGGACATTGGCGGCGGGCGGTTCAAACGCCGCGATTTCATGCTGGCCAACCTGCTGCAAAGCCAGCCGATGGAGGGCCCCAACCTCTTCTCCGACCTCGGAGATGCCGCCTTTATCCCGACCCCCGTAGCCGAATATCCACTTGTCCACTACCTCAAACTCGGAGCCGATGAAGAACTATAACCCCGATGTGCTGACCTGCCTGGCCAATCTGAGCAACGACGAGGTGTTCACCCCTCCGGTCGTTGTCAACCGCATGCTCGATCTACTGCCTGCGGAGTTGTGGCGCAATCCCGATGCGCGGTTCCTTGACCCCGTAAGCAAAACGGGAGTCTTCCTGCGCGAGATTGCCAAACGGTTAATGGTGGGGTTGTGCGAGCGGATTCCCGATCGGCAGCAGCGAGCCGACCACATCTTCACCCGACAGTTGTTCGGCTTGGCCATTACCGAACTGACGGCCCTTCTGTCGCGCCGTTCGGTCTATTGCAGCAAACAGGCGAACGGGCCCTATTCTGTTTGCACGGCCTTTCACGATGCGGATGGAAATATCCGCTTCCGGTCTACGGAACACACCTGGCAGAACGGCCGATGCCGCTATTGCGGGGCGAGCCGGGAGGTATACGACCGAGACGACACGCTTGAAAGCCACGCCTACGAATTTATCCACACCGAGAATCCCGAAACCATATTCTCCGATATGAAATTCGATGTCATTATAGGCAACCCGCCGTATCAGTTGAGCGATGGCGGAAACGGTGCCAGCGCAAGTCCGCTTTATCACAGGTTCGTTCGGCAGGCGCAGAAACTCAAACCTCGTTATTTGACCATGATTATCCCCTCCCGGTGGTTCGGAGGCGGAAAAGGGCTGGACGACTTCCGCCGGGAGATGTTAAACGACAACCACATCCGGGTTCTCGTGGACTATGAAAATGCCTCCGACTGTTTCCCCGGGGTCGATATAGCCGGCGGAGTCTGTTATTTTCTGTGGGACCGGGATAACCCCGGGCTGTGCGATGTCGTCAACATCCGGAACAACGAAACGAGGCACTCCGTCCGTGCGCTGAACGAGTTCGACACCTTCATCCGTCACGACCGGGCTGCATCCATTGTCAGAAAAGTCTGCGCATTCGGAGAGCCCATGATGTCCAATATGGTATCGAGCAGTAAGCCATTTGGATTGCGTACATTTGTGCGGCCTCAGGAATCCGGAGACATTCTTCTGAGGTGGCAAAACGGAGAGGGGCCCTATCGCCGCGATGAGATTACCGTCGGCCGGGAGTTGATTGACAAATGGAAGGTAATCACCTCCTATGTCGGCTATGACCATGCCGGCAATCCGGGCAAGGATGGAAAACGTCGGGTCTTTTCCAAAATAGACATTCTTCCGCCGGGGACCATTTGCACGGAGACCTATCTGGTCGTGGGCAGCTTCGACACGGAGCAGGAGGCAACGAATCTGGTTGCCTATATGAGAACGCTGTTCTTTCGGTTTCTGGTTGCCCAGTGCATGTACTCGCACCACATTACCAAAGAGGCCTATCGGCTGGTTCCTATACAGGACTTTTCCCAGTCATGGACGGATGAAAAGCTCTATGCCAAATATGGGATCACCGACGAGGAGTTTTTATATATTAAAACAACGATTCGCACAATGTAATACGCAACTATTATTATCGTATTAATGTCAAATGAGGACATTTTTCATCCATATTACAATAAATACGATATATAAATTTGCATTTCTATTTATTGTGAGTTATATTTGCGTTGTTTAGTAACCATACAATAATATAACTTAACTATGAAAATATCAAAAATTACAATTGAAGGATTTGCTAACATTGATAAAGTAAGTCTGTCGCTGTCTAATATATGTGCGCTATTGGCCTATAATAATTTTGGGAAAAGTAATATTCTAGAGGCAATCTCTTTTGGCTTCAGGTATCTTATTGCAGAAGCTTCGGAAAAAAAGAATAGGATGAATCGCAGCTTAAATTATATTCCTATAAATAATGCGACTGCGGGTAAAGATTTTTTGTTTGAATTTGAGATTGAGTTTAACAATCAAGGAGTAAAAAGAATTGTTACATATGGCTATAGTTTCTCTTGGCCTCAAAAAAAACAAACCTCTTCCATTAAAGCCGAATACCTTAAGATTAAAAGTACAGAAGATTTAAAGCCCAAATCGTATATTCGTAGAAATGATAGCAGTTGCTTTTATTTATCTTCTGAAGCCGGACGTTGTTCTTCAAAATTAGATATCGATCCTAATCAACTGGCTTTAAACAAATTGAGCAATTATGACAATTTGTTCTATATTGGCATTCTAAAAGAAATATTAAATATAAAGATTGTCGAAACAAATGCATTAGCTGATCCCAAAACATTTTTTAGAACCATCGAGGTCATAAATGGACATACTTCCTTTACGGATGGGATAGATACTATTCCTGATTTTAGCACATGTGCGAATTTTATGTACAATCTGAAAAATTCAGATTCTCATAAATACAATTTATTACAAGATGCAATTAAACAGTTAATTCCTGACATAATAGACTTTGAACCAATCAAAGTAGATCTAAAGAAACAAGTTGCAAAATTTAAAGGGAATAAAGATATTCCATTTGATTTTCCGGAATACATATATGATATTAGAGTACAAGAAAAAAGCCTAAATCAGCAAATAACTATTGAAAAACTATCATCAGGAACAAAAAGAATATTTTATTTACTCTTGATGACGATAGCTGCTGCTCATAACAATGTTCCCTTAATGATGATTGAAGAACTTGAAAATTCAATTCATCCTTCTTTGTTTCAACGATTATTAATTACGATTAGGAGACTTGCTAACGATACTCAAATATTACTAACAAGTCATTCTCCGTATTTACTACAATATTTGAAGCCCGAAACTCTTTATATAGGCATTCCGAATGATGAAAATTTAGCAATATTCAAGAGAGTAAAGCATTCAAAAATTAATTCTTTATTAAAAGAAGCATCGTCGTACGATATGTCTTTAGGTGATTTTATTTTTGATATGCTTGCAGATATTCATGATCAATCTGATGATGTGGTCTCTAAATATTTTGAATAATGGCTGAACATATCATTTTATTCGTTGAGGGCGATACGGACGAAGTCCTATTTAAGAAGATAATTGCTCGTTATAAAGAATTAGCAAATTATGAGTCAAACATAATTTGTCATATTGACAACTTAAAAGGCGTCAGTAAATATACCTCAAAAGCTAAAGGGCGCCTTCGTAATTATTATTTAAAGCATATTCGAAAAAATAAAGGCTCCTTAAAATTTGTGTTTTGTAGTTATGATACAGATGTTTTCGAATTTCAAGCAAACCCTCCTATCAACTGGCCTAATTTAAAAAAAGAGATGCAAGGAATAGTTGGGAAAGGGAAAGTGATACAAATTCCGGTAAAGACTTGTATTGAAGATTGGTTATTATCAGACCTATCCGGTCTATGTAGATATCTAAAAATAAAAGATATACCTAAAAAACTAACAGGTAAAGATGCGTATATGAAAATAAGTAATCTATTCGAGAAAAAAGGAAAAGTATACTCAAAAGGGTACGATGCTGAAAATATTGTACAAAATATAAACATTGATATTATCCTAGATAAACAAAAGGAAGCTCTCAAACCATTAAGAGATCTTTTCATTAAAGACAATTAAGAGATGTTCTTTTTCCCCTCCCGCCCGGCAGCGCATCCGACCATCTATGCCTACGAAGATACCCACCCGCAATACCGTGGGCTGCTGAAGGTCGGATACACCTCCGTCGATGTGCAGCATCGCGTGGCACAGCAATATCCAACGCTGCGGCCCGGAGCGCGCCCCTACCGCATTGTCTTCGAGGAGTCGGCCATGCGTGGCGACGGCACCTCGTTTACCGACCACGAGGTACACCGCGTGCTGCGTCGAATGGGAGTGGAGAATCCCGAGGGAGAGTGGTTCCGTTGTACGGTTCGCGAGGTCCGGGCGGCGGTACGCTCCGTGCGGGAGCGGCGTGAAGCCGAATTCCAACGCACGGAGCATTTTGCCATGCGCCCCGAGCAGGAGGCTGCCGTGGAGAAGACCTGCGAATATTTCCGTGCCTGCCGTGCCGACAACAACCGCACGCCGCATTTCCTCTGGAACTGCAAGATGCGCTTCGGCAAGACCTTCGCAGCCTACCAGCTGGCACGCCGCATGGGGTGGAAACGGCTGCTGGTCCTGACCTTCAAACCCGCCGTGCAGAGTGCCTGGGAAGAGGATTTGCGCACGCATGTCGATTTCGAAGGGTGGCAGTTCCTGTCGCGCAATTCGGAACTGAACTACGAGACGGCCGACCACAACCGTCCGATCGTCTGCTTCGGGTCGTTTCAGGATTTTCTCGGACGCAGCAAGTCGGGCGGCATCAAGTTAAAGAACGAGTGGGTACATGCCATCAACTGGGATTGTGTGATTCTCGACGAATATCACTACGGTGCCTGGCGCGACCATGCCAAGGATCTCTTCGAGAACGAAGACCGCCGCGAACAGGCCTTTGCCGAAGGGGAAGGCCGCGACTGGTTTGACGAGGAGGCGATGCCCATCACCACGGGAGCCTATCTCTATCTGTCGGGAACACCGTTTCGGGCCATCAGTTCGGGAGAGTTCATCGAGGAGCAGGTTTACAACTGGACCTATTCGGACGAGCAACGCGCCAAGGCGTCGTGGAACGATGCCGACGGGCCAAACCCCTACGCCGCCCTGCCGCGCATGGTGATGATGACCTATCAACTGCCCGACGAATTGCGGCAGGTTGCCATCGACGGCGAGTTCGACGAATTCGACCTCAATCTCTTCTTTCGGGCCGAAGGTAACGGCGACGACGCCCGGTTCGTCTTCAAAAACGAGGTGCAGAAGTGGCTGGACCTGATTCGCGGCGCCTATGTCGAAAATATTGTTTCCGACTTGAAGCTGGGGCATTCACGGCCTCCGATGCCCTTCTCCCACGCCCCGCTGCTCTCGGTGTTGACACACACATTCTGGTTCCTGCCGTCGGTGGCGTCGTGTTATGCCATGCGGAATCTGCTTGCCGAGCGTCAGAACCGTTTCTATCAGGATTATCGGGTGGTGGTCGCTGCAGGAAGCAGTGCCGGAATCGGAGTCGATGCGCTGGCTCCCGTGCTGAAGGCCATGGGCAATCCGTTGGAGACGAAGACCATCACGCTATCGTGCGGCAAACTGACGACGGGTGTATCGGTGAAGCCCTGGTCGGGTATCTTCATGCTGCGCAACTCATCAAGCCCCGAAACCTACTTCCAGGCGGCCTTTCGCGTGCAGACGCCCTGGACGGTATGCAATGCCGACGGCGTTTCGCCCAACCGGGTGGATATTCTGAAACAGGAGTGTTACGTATTCGACTTTGCTCCCAACCGGGCATTGCGGCAAATTGCGGATTACAGCTGCCGGCTGAATGTCGAGGAGAATAATCCCGAACGCAAGGTCGAGGAGTTTATCTCGTTCCTTCCGGTGCTGGCCTACGACGGCAGTTCGATGAAGCAGATCGATGCCGCCGGGATTCTCGACATTGCCATGAGCGGAACGACGGCGACTCTGCTGGCCCGTCGCTGGGAGAGCGCCCTGCTGGTCAATGTCGACAATGCAACGCTGCGGCGATTGATGGGGAATGCCGAGGCAATGGCTGCGCTGACGCGCATCGAGGGATTTCGCAACCTGAATCAGGACATCGAGACAATCATCAACAAATCGGAGGCGGTCAAGAAGGCGCGAAAGGAGACCCCGGACGAGGCAATGACCCCGCAGAAGAAACGGGAACTGACCGAGGAGGAGAAGGAGTACAAGAGCCTGCGGAAGCAGATTCAGGAGAAACTGATCAAATTTGCTACGCGCGTACCGATATTCATGTACCTGACGGATTTCCGCGAGCGGAGCCTCTATGATGTCATCACGCAACTGGAACCCGGATTGTTCAAGAAAGTAACGGGGCTGTCGATCTCGGATTTCGAGCTGCTTGTGTCGCTCGACGTCTTCAATTCGGCGCTGATGAATGATGCTATCTATAAGTTCAAGCGTTACGAGGATGCTTCGCTAACCTATGTAGGCATTAATCGACATGCGAATAAAGCTATTGGACTATATAACACAGTCATATAACATAAAACGCTAAAAAGACTTTTTAGTTATATTCCTATCTTAACACTCAACAATAATGAACTTCAACATAATATAGCCATATACAAAAATATCTGCCATCTAATAAATAGATAACAGATATTCATGATTAATATTTTGTACAGAATTGAACTATTGCTCCCGTTTCTGCATGTTGGCCATCATACTGTGTAATACAGCTTGTGCATCAAGCATTGGCAACGGGTATTTTGCCAACGAGGTACCTGCAGTTTTAGCAACGATAATGCCTCGCATAGTTCCAATTGCAACATTAATAAAATGAGGCATTAATTCTTTAATCTCTATCTTATCTTTTTCAATCTTTACAACAGCGTCTATAGGATTTACATTAAACGTAAACGCATAGCGACATTCCAGAAGAGGCGTTTTCTCTACAGCATATTGCACACCAAAAATAAGAGTAATCATACTCTCCTCTTTATTTACCGAAATTGCGTGCGCAAAACCAATATTAGGTCCATTCGGTTCTGATTTTGCCAATAAAGCCTCATCCAAGTTTAACATAAACTTGACTTCAGAAACGGAAACCAAACGAACCTGTATTTTATTATCTTGTCTCATATTCTAGTTTATCATATCATTATTCGCTGTGCAGAACGAAAAATTATTCCACAATACTGGAGTATAATCTGAATTATCTCGTATGGAAATCGATTTTGATCTATTAGATATATTAGTCTTCGGAGATGAATCTATCAAATTAATAAAAACATATTCATTGTTAGTTTTATGCTCCCCGGCAACTTCAATAATAGGTTCTTCTAAGACAGCTGAGATCTTCGCAATAGTTCTTAAGGTAAAATTATGAGCACCTTTTAACCATTTTGATATCTCAGATTCTTTTTTACCTATCATAGCAGCAAAATCCTTCTGTGATATTTTTCTATCAGATAATATCTTATCTATCTTATTGGCAATATCAAAAGACAGATCTATTTCTATCGTAATATCGTTTGGGACATTTGCCAAACATTCATTAAATAATTTTTCTGTCTTCATAGCTATATGCTTTTTATATTAAATTTCTATAATAAGTTTATCCTTCAATATAACGGTCTTATCGATAATCTTTATTTTACCTTGCCCCGTAAATTTTGTTATAACATGGTCTAATTTTGCTAAATCGGAGACATAAGTATTCAGTTCTTCATTATCGTTATATGCATTGCCGTATTTTATACCTCCATTACCAAGGATTAGAACTTCATCCGATATCCGCAAGCAATATAATCGTAATGTTCCACTACCTTTTTTTCTTCTCCTTATATCTAGTGGAATTGCAACAACCCTATCATTGATTTTACTTTCACATGTTCTAAAAAGCCGTTCGGAGGCCCCTTTGGCAATTATTTTTCTCAAGATCGCTATTATACGATTGAAATCTTCTTTAAGTATAGGGTCTGCGATATCTTTATATTTAGACATAAAGTCCATAAATTCAGTTTCTGCTTTATCTAAAAACTGAATAGTATAGACCCCGACAGCATCATAGATATCTAGGCGTCTGATCTCCAGCGATTTCTTCACTTATAAGTGCATTTTGGATATGCAAAGATAATACCTTTTTAGAGATTTGATACTAAAATTTGCAGAAAAATTAAATTATAAGTGAATTTTTACATATACCCCACAATCAGTATATCGGTATTTCTCAACTAAAACACCGCCTCATAACAAAGGAACATCGCCTAAATTTATAGTCAGCCATGAGTATCACCCGAAAAAAACTTCTCAGCAAAAGAATTTAATAAAGCTAACAATAAAAAAGACCGCTTAGGATAAAGTATCTACGCACCCAAACAATTCTCCAAAATAACTTACGTATCAAGAAGGCCAAATATTTTATCAATCAAAAAACAAATCAGCACTATCAATGAGCGACCAAATCAAGGACCTTGAAGATATGCCGTACAGCCGTATGACAAATGTATGACAAAACAAAAAGAAAACCGCGTTGCAGACATCTGCAACGCGGTTTCTGTGAGGTCTGAAGCGGAACTCATATATTGAACCTACATAAACTACCCTGAACCAAATACAATTCAATCAACTAATTACCAATAATTTATATAATACATAAATTTAACTAAGTTCAAGTAAGTTCAATTTACAGGGTGCAAATAGGGTGCAAATAGTTGTTTTTAATCTAAATTAAGATTAGATTTGCACCATCTCAAAAATCCAAAGCTATGGCATCCTTCATCTATTCGGTCAGAACAACCCAAAAAGACGCAAATGCGGACGTTATGGTGCGCATCCGGTTCTCTGCCTATGTCGAGGGCAAGAAGGTCGATACTTACGCCCAAAGCGGCGTTAAAATCCCAAAGAAAGCATGGGATGATAAAAAGGCCGCAATCAAATCTGCATTTACCTCAACGGCCAACTCTGCAAACGAAGGTAAAACGCTCGACAACCTTCAAAATGATCTGAATGAAATCAAGGCATTCGTATTCCAACGTTACAATATGCTCGGCGAGGGAAGAATCTCAACCCAATGGTTGGAGGGCATTATTACCGAATATTGGGACATCCGACGGCAAATAGTAGAAGATGAACGACAGGTAAAAGAGGCATTAGCCAATAAAGAAACCTTCAACCACTACATAAGCAGATACATCAACGAAATAGAGAGCGGAGCACGTCTTACCAACAAGAATACCAAATACAAGACAGGAACCGTCAAAGCAGTAAAAGCGTCAATGGTTCAATTTGCAAACTACCAAAAAGCGACAAAATGCCAACTTGATTTTACCGACATCAACTTGGACTTTTACCGCAATTTCACCCATTGGCTGGCAGGGAAGGGATATACTACCAATTCAATAGGAAAGTGCGTGAAAGACCTTAAAAACATCCTTGCAAACGCACAGGAAGAAGGCTTACACGACAACGATGAGTACAAGGGACGGCGATTTAAAGTAACAGCGGAAGAAGCCGATAATGTCTACCTCACAGCAGAAGAACTCGACGCACTTGCCAAAGTCGATTTATCAACAAAAGCGCAAGGTTATTCAGATGCCCGTGACGTATTTTTAGCCGGATGCTGGCTGGCTCAACGAGTCAGCGACTACAATCACCTTTCACCAGAAAACATCGAAACACGCAAGGAAACCGCCCTTATTGGTGATAAAATCGTTGAAATGGAAAAGACCTATGTGGTCTTGATTCAAAAGAAAACAGGGAGCAGAGTTCGTATTCCGGTCAACAAACAACTTCAAACAATACTCACCAAATACCAAAACAAACTACCCTACATTTGGGAGCAAAAATTAAACCAGTACATCAAGGTTATCGCAGAAATGGCTGGCATTACACAGACCGTCGAGATCGCAACAACAAAAGGCGGCGAAAAGAGAACAGAATGGGTCCCCAAATGTAACTTAATCAAAAGTCACACAGCGCGACGAACCGGAGCAACGTTGATGTACCTTTCAGGTATGGATGTCTTCGACATTTGTAGAATAACCGGACATACCTCAATAAAAACTCTTCGCAAGTATATCAAAGCAGACGAACTGGATGTCGCAGAGAAAATGAGAAAGTATCAATATTTTGACTAAATTACATATGTGTACAAATTATAACAGAACATGCATTATGCAAGGAGATGCGCTTTTCGATAACCTTCTTACAAAACAAACTTATTCGCCTGCTGATATTAATTACGTTATAGGACACTTCATAACCGGGAAGAAACCACCTTTTATACTTCTTTATGCAATTTCTAGAGAGTTTGCAATAACCGAGCTGCACAAACTGATATGGACTAGCCACTCCCCTTTCGCTAATCCCTTCAAACAGTTAGATCAAGCCTCAAGCGCCCCTCAAGGAAAACTTGCCTATCTAGAATCTATCAAATTCAATTTATTCCAACAGGCAAAGGGTTTAACCGACTATTGGATTCGATCTTTCAAATTATGTTCTCTTGACGATCCTCAATTTATCCAATTTATTGCTAAAACACTTTATTTAGATGCATTACAATCAGACGAGGATGGTCGGACAGAGTTCCTCGAATTTTTATGCAGTTTTCACTATGAAGCATACACAATTAACCAAATACTTCAATATATCTGGAAAGAAGAGCGACAATTAGACTCCGATCAATTTCTATCGACTCAATTATCAGACCAAAAATTAATTAAAATTAAGCAGATTCTCATAGATTGTAAAGGGGCGAATTATAATAAAGACAAGCATTATCTAGAACCTACCTCAGATGAGAACTGGCTCTATATCTTCGGACGAAGTTCTCTAGACGAACCGAGCCCTCTAAAATGGTTGGGTTCAAACCAAGAACTTATGTCCACAATGCAGTTGATCTGCGGAAAAGGAAAAACTATCAAACCTATTATCAGAAAATTTTTTAATAAAACAGATTTACCACCAGCAGATAATAGGAGATTACCACAGCCTCTTGCAGATAAAATTAAACAAGTAATAGAGTCTTCAAAATAATTTACATACCTATCATTTTTTTTAAGTCCTCTGATTTAGAGGGCTTTTTTTGTATTTGCCATACCCTGCCATACCACCCTACATCCGGCATATTATTTTACGAATCAACAAATTACGCTCAAATTTGCATACTGCTTCAAGTGAAGTAGCGGGGATCATTACCCCTAATCAGGCAACCGGGCCCGGGAACCACAACAGCTCAATTAAATGGATAAAGATATTTTTTTATTTCAATTAACCGTAGAAGACTTTAAGAAACTCCTTTCAGAACAGAATCCGGCAACACCCGTCAGCCAACCAGTGAAACAAGAAAGAAATCTTGTTTACGGTTACGAGGGTCTTGCAAAGTTGTTAGGCGTATCCCGAAGCAGAGCTATTACAACCAAAAACAACGGCTCGATAGCCGGATGCTATTTCAAGGTAGGTCGCAAACTGGTTTTCGACGCAGACGCAATCATTGAAACCCTTAAAAAACAGACGCAGATATGAGTACATCCGAACAATTTGCGCTCACAGGGCAAGGACGCACCGAGCCGCAAACCCCGACAGACAGTCAAAGCGACACCTTTGGTTCTCCCTCATCGGCATCTTGTGCCGACACAAGCTCCGATACTACACAGGCGCGGGATCACCCGGAATATGTAGTATTAGGGTCCGATCTCATAAGCAACGAAATAAAGGAACTACCAATGCTATATGAAGGTCTGATCCCTGCAAACTGCATCTGGGCAATCATTGGAGCGTCTGACACCTGCAAAAGCATGCTCCTGCGTCAGCTTGGCTGTTGTATCGCCGGAGGTCAAGACTTCCTAGGTCGAGGCTATCTCGGGAAACATCAAAGCGTTGTGATTGTATGCAGTGAGGATGACGAACTTTCCATTTCCGTTTTGCTAAAAATGCAAAACCGAACAATCGGCCTAACGGAAGATCAACTAACAAAAATCCGCTTCATCTTCGACACATCCGACCTTCGAGAAAAACTCGATAAGGAATTGGAGCGAAAACCTGTCGATCTTGTAATCATTGATGCCTTCGGCGATCTCTTTGACGGAAAAGAAATGAACCAAAACAACCAAGTTCGGACATTTCTTAACTCCTTCGATAGCATTGCCAAGAAACATTCTTGTTCCCTATGTTTCCTGCATCATACGGGAAAAAGAACAGAAGAGGGCCTTCCTAGCAAGAACAACGCGATCGGATCGCAGGGATTTGAAGCCAAAATGCGGCTGGTTATCGAATTGCGTAAGGACCCAACGAACGAAAATCTGCGACATCTTTGCGTTGTCAAAGGCAACTATTTACCAGAAACGGTAAAAGGCTCATCCTTTGTGCTTCAAAAAGATGAAAACTGCGTATTCACGGATACTGGCACACGGAAGTCGTTCGAGGAATTAGCAATAAACAAAGAAGGCGCAGCCCAGACAAGAAATAAGACTAAAACGCCTTATGACATCGAAGAGATGACCCATAAGGAATTCTTGATCGGCGCTTTTAAAGACTTGAAAACGAAATTATCCGGACGGCGCCTAACTGAAAAGGTTTGCCAACGCTTCGGGGTTTCAGACCAAAAAGCGAGATTATTTGTGGACTTTTATCTTGACCGCAAATGGATTCTCGATAAAAGCACCTCCACACACCGAAAAGAGCTGCAACTGAACCCTTTTACTTTACCATCTATCTTTTAATCAGGTGTGGTGTGGCCACAAAACCCTAGGGATTTTCAACCACACCACACTCTAAGACTAAACAACAATGATTAATTTGGATACAATCAAAGCTCTACCAATTCGTTCATTCCTTGAAAAGCAAGGGATAACACCTGTAATAGACAAAGGTTATTATGGGCTCTATCGCTCCCCATACCGAGTGGATACCGTACCGAGCTTCAAAGTCGATTATTGCCGCAACCTATGGTGTGACTATGGGACAGGAGAAGGCGGTTCAATTATCGACTTGGTGATGAGGTTGGAGAAATGCAGTGTAGGAGATGCAATCCGAATACTGGAAGACACCCCCGACCAAATACGGATACCTACATACCTACCGCCGGAAGATCATCCGCCCGCCCTTATCATTACCGAGATTAAGCCTTTGGCACACCCTGCCCTAGTTCGCTATCTGAAGAGCCGCAGAATCGACGAAAACATCGCAAAGGTCCACTGCCACGAAATTATCTACAAGGTCGGCGAAAAGGCCTATTTTGCGGTCGGATTTCAAAACGACTCCGGAGGGTGGGAATTGCGGAACAAGGCCTTCAAAGGTAGCAGTACCCCAAAAGGAATAACAACACACCGATCCGGCAAGAGTCGGCTACTGGTTTTCGAGGGTTTCATAGACTATCTGTCATATTTAATGCTGAAGCGAAGCGATCCTCCATTACCCTCCGATATTCTTGTTTTAAACTCCATCAGCAATACCAAAAGAGCACAAGCAGTCCTACAAGCCTACAAAGAAATAGGGACCTGTCTCGACAATGACGATGCAGGCCGGAAGGCAACCGAGCAGATACGACAGCTTGCCCCTGATGCCGTAATTCGGGATTATTCCCCATATTACAGAGAGAGCAACGATTTGAACGACTACTTAATTACTATTAGCCATGAAAGGAAAGCGCAATAACAACAACTTCGAATATGAAGACCAGCGACAGACCTTCAGACTTTCGCCCCGACAACTGCGGCGGGACCGGATAAATCCTAAAATGCGTGTGGCCCTTATCCTTCACTGTCTATGCGGCTATTCCCAGAGCGATGCCTATGCTATTGCCTTCAATTACAGGGGCTCTCCAAACTCGCTGGCCCCGATAGCTAGCAGGTTTTTCAACGCCCCAGAAGTTCGTGTATTCGCCGAACTATTCGTGAGGTACTATTTCGAAACACCCTACCATGTCAATTCAAAATACTTTGGTTATTAACCATTTGACACTCTTCCGCTAAGTTTCCGGTGAAAGAAAAAGCGATTTGACTTTGTTCCTTCACCGGAATTTTATAGTTTTGCATCAAACCCCTAAATTAAGAATATAAAAAACAGAAAGTCAAATCTGACATATTTAAAATAAAGCATTAGCTTACTTTCTTGCTGTTTGAAACTTGGCCGTTTCTAAAGCGTAACAAGAAGAGTAAAGTTGATGCCCACGCGTTTCTGCGTGGGCTTTACTCTACTAATTTGTTACGCAAGGTTGGCCAAGACCTCAAACAGCAGATTACTAGGTTTAGTCCACGCTTTTTTTGTGGTTATCCGATGTCGGCTATGCTTAACGGTATAATCTGACATCCATGATGAAAACAACCAACCACCCCCTCGACCTTGTATTAGCGAAATTTCGCAATGAATCTATTTCGGAACGAACCAAAGGGTACCGCTTCGAAAAATTGATGCAAGCCTATCTCAAAACTGAACCAACCTATACCGGACTATTTACCGATGTATGGCTATGGTCGGAATTCCCATACCGTTCCGAATTCGGAGGACAGGATTTGGGAATCGACATAGTGTGCCGAACCCATCTGGGCAGTTATTGGGCCGTACAATGCAAATTTTACGACGAAGATGCTTACATAGATAAGGCATCGGTCGACAGTTTTCTTTCGACATCCAGTAGAACTTTTTCCGATGACGTTTCCGAGACGGCACAATTCGCCGCGAGATTATGGATTGCAACTACCGACCGATGGAGTAGCAATGCAGAAGAAACCATCCGCCAACAGCATCCGCAAGTCCAACGCATATACTTATCCAACCTATATAATGCCACGGTAGAATGGAACAAATTAGCCGAGGGTATATCCGGACAAGAGGCATGCGAACCCAAAAAACAGCTCCGAGAACACCAGCTCGAAGCCTTGACGGCTACACACGCATACTTTAAAAAATCCGGTCGCGGCAAACTGATAATGGCTTGCGGAACAGGCAAAACCTTTACGTCACTCAAAATCGCAGAACATGAAACACAAGGACGAGGACTAATCCTGTTCTTAGTACCTTCCATCGCTCTATTGGGACAAACATTACGCGAATGGTCCGCACAATCCGAGAAACCTATAAATTCCATCTGTATATGCTCCGACGCAAGAGCTAGCGAAACCAAAGCCAAACGCAGAGGAGGTGCAACCTTTTCGGATACTGGAGGAGACAGCATAACCGACCTGATGCTCCCGGCCTCAACCGACACAAAGGCGATCTTAAAACAGTTCCGCGACATACGGCAATATGATACCGGAGGAATGACAGTCGTATTCTCGACATACCAATCCATCGAACGTATATCTGAAGCACAAAAAGAGTTGTTAGCCTGTGGTTATCCCGAATTTGACCTTATAATTTGCGATGAAGCACACCGAACCACGGGAGTAACACTCAAAGACGATACCGATGAATCAAATTTCGTAAAAGTTCATAACAACGACTTTATTCGGGCCAAAAAACGGCTTTACATGACGGCTACCCCGAAACTATATGGAGACAATGCCAAGTCAAAGGCCGATGAAATAGACGCGGTTCTGTGTTCCATGGATGACGAGAATCTATACGGACAGGAAATATACCGTATTGGATTTGCAGAGGCTGTACGAAACGGGTTATTGTGTGATTACAAAGTTCTTATCCTGACAGTCAGCGAAAGCGAAGTCCCGCAGGCTGTTCAATCAATGATAATGGAGAACGAATTCAAGGAAATAGATACTACGGATGCCGCAAAATTAGTTGGCTGTATCAATGCGCTGTCAAAACAAATAATAGGAGATGCCGATTTGCTGAAAAACAGCGATCCCACCCCGATGCACCGTGCAGTCGCATTCTGTCAAACCATTGCCGTATCGAAGGAAATAACCGCTGCATTTATGGAGACGCAAAGAGAACTTACTCCCAGTGAGCGCGAAACCATGGTAACGGTTAATTCCGATCATATCGACGGCTCGATGAACGCAGGCCTGAGAGAAGAAAAACTGAACTGGCTTAAACAAGGCAACGAAGCCGCTAATGAATGCCGGATATTAACGAATGTCCGTTGCCTCAGTGAAGGAGTAGATGTCCCGTCGTTGGATGCAGTCATGTTCCTTTCGCCGCGAAATTCGCAAATAGAGGTGGTACAGTCTGTCGGAAGGGTGATGCGGATTGCAGAAGGCAAAAAATACGGCTATATAATCATCCCGGTAGTTGTACCATCGTATGTTGAGGCCGATGTAGCCCTTGACAAAAACGAGAGTTTCAAAACGGTATGGGAAGTTCTTCAAGCCCTTCGAGCCCATGATGACAAGTTTCAGGCAGAAATTAATAAAATCGAACTCAACCGGGCCAATTCCAATAAAATCCTTATCGGCAGACCGGCACGAGGCAATAGCGAGTTTGGAGACGATTTCGGAAACAATCGGGTTAACTCAGCCAACGCGGAAATCGTTCGGCAGATGACGCTGGCCTTTGAAGATATGCAGAGCGTCATTTATGGCAAAATCGTCAAAAAGGTCGGTGAAAAGCGATATTGGGAGCAATGGGCTCGGGATGTAGCTCAGATTGCAGAACGGCACATAGAGCAAATTAAAAGATTGATCGCAGAAGGAGGCAAAGCAATGCAGGCCTTCAACTCTTTCCTCACAGGTCTACGCAAGAATATCAATCCATCCGTAACGGAATCGGATGCGATTGAGATGCTTTCCCAACATATTATTACCAAACCTGTCTTCGAAGCCCTATTTGAGAACTATTCCTTTGTCAACAACAACCCCATCTCACAGTCCATGCAGAAAGTAATGGAGTTGCTGGAGGACCAGATTACCGAAGAGGAAAACAAGCAGATGGAACGTTTCTATGAATCCGTTCGAATGCGTGCCGAAAAGATTGACAATGCAGAAGGTAAGCAAAAAGTCATCATCGAACTTTATGACAAATTTTTCAAAACAGCCTTCCCGAAGGTTGTGGAAAAATTAGGCATCGTATATACTCCCGTTGAGGTTGTCGATTTCATCAACAGCTCGGTTGACTACATCCTTCAAAAAGAATTCGGACGAACGTTAAGCGACGAAAACGTGCATATTCTCGATCCTTTTACCGGGACCGGAACCTTTATCACACGCCTGCTCCAAAGCGGGCTGATTTCACCTGAAGCTCTCGAACGAAAATACACCCGCGAGATACATGCCAACGAAATAGTCTTACTGGCTTATTATATTGCCAGCATCAACATCGAAAACACATACCATGATCTGAAGCCCGGCAATTACCGTTCTTTCGATGGTATATGCCTCACTGATACCTTTCAGCTAGGAGAGGACCAAGAGGAAGACAATGAAAGCAGAGAGGGATTTGCGGAAGTATTCCCACAAAATTCCAAACGGGTTAAGGCTCAACGCAAGGCCCCTATTCGGATAATTATCGGCAATCCTCCATACTCTGTAGGACAAAAAGATGGAAATGATAATGCCCAAAATCAACACTATGCCCTCCTTGAATCCAGAATTGACAAAACTTACGCAAAAGAATCAAACGTAAAACTAAAAAAATCTCTTAAAGACAGTTATTTCAAAGCTTTTAGATGGGCGTCCGACAGACTCGACAAAACAAATGGCGGCGTAATTGCATTCGTAACCAATGGTGCTTGGATAGATAGTAATGCAGGCGATGGTTTTCGCAAATCTATTGAAAAAGAGTTTTCTTCTATTTATGTATTCAATTTAAGAGGGAATCAACGAACCAGTGGCGAATTAAGTAGAAAAGAAGGTGGCAAGATATTCGGTTCTGGATCACGCACTCCAATCGCAATAACAATACTGGTAAAACACCCACAACATAATGGGAAGGCAACAATCCATTACCACGACATTGGGGATTATTTATCTCGTGAAGATAAGTTGAGAATCATTAAAGAATTTTATTCTATACAGAACCCATCAATAAGATGGCAAATTTTATCACCTAATGAGTTTGGAGATTGGATAAACAAGCGAAGTCAAATCTATGATTCATTTCTACCCATAGGTGAGAAAACAGGTTCTTCGAAACACTCTTTTTTCAACATTTATTCAGCAGGTGTAAAAACTAACAGAGACTACTGGTGTTACAACTTTTCCCATTTGGAATTAAAAAACAACATAGAGCTAACAATCGCAACATATAACGAAGAATGTTTAAAATACAAATCACATCAAAAAGAATACACTAATATCAATATTGAAAATATCATAACTTTAGACCCAACTAAAATTAGCTGGTCCGGGGATTTACTCAATTCTTTATCAAAACTGAAACCGTTATCATTTAACAAAAAGAATCTAGTTGTTAGCTTATATCGCCCTTTTAGCAAGAATCATTTATATTTTGATAGAATCTTAAATAATAGCACCTACCAAATTCCCAAACTCTTTCCAACACCCAAGCATCAGAATTTAGTAATTTGTACAACTGGAGTAGGAGATAACAATTTTTCCGTATTTATAAGCGATCTAATTCCGGATTTGCATCTTATCGGGACAGCTCAATGTTTCCCGCTCTATTGGTATGATGACAGCACTGCGGATATTGCCGACCTGTTCTCTACATCACAAAACGATGTGGACCGCTATACACGTCGTGATGGTATTACCGATTGGATTCTTTCAACGGCCCGAAAACAATACGGTTCGAAAGTTACCAAGGAGGATATTTTCTATTACGTTTACGGCATTCTTCACTCACCTGCTTATCGTAAAGTCTTTGCCGTTGACTTGAAGAAGATGTTGCCACGCCTGCCGCTGGTTGACAATCGTGACGATTTCCGGGCATTTAGTGCCGCAGGACGGGCATTGGCAGAGCTCCATCTCAACTATGAAACAATAGAGCCATACAAGGATGCAAAAGTAACACTCGACCCCAACGCCTATATTAATTATCGCGTTGAAAAAATGCACTTCGGTAAGAATGGAAAAGAAGTGGACAAATCGACAATCATTTATAATAACCAGATAACAATTTCGAAAATACCCCTCAAAGCCTATGATTATGTTCTCAACGGGAAGAGTGCTATCGACTGGATTATGGAACGATATGCGGTTACCACCGATAACAAAAGCGGCATCCGAAATGACCCTAATGATTGGGCCGCTGAACACAACGACGAAAAATACATTTTGAATCTGCTTTTACGCATTATTACGGTTAGCCTCGAAACATGTAAAATAGTTGCTTCCCTACCCAAATTGAAACTCGAATAGCTTATGTCATAAGTTGTCATTTACATTCGATTATTTTGTAGTACGATCAAGTAATTAACCACAACCAAAGATGAACGTAACAACCAACTTAAAACGACTTTTTGCATCGAGTCAAACGTGCGAAAAAAGGCTTCCTTCATTCATCGAAAGCCTCGAAAAGCAAAAATCGAACTTGGAAAAACGACGCGATGCATATGACGCTAAAGAATATCTGACAGACCGACAAGAAGAGATATACGAAGAACTGGATGACAAAATATCGGAGTTGGAGGATCAGCTCGACACCTACGAGAATATCCTCTCATACATCCAAGATATGAATACCGAACTGATGGGCATTTTTCCGACAGAATACGATTCTACCGCATTGTCGATTTCTGTGAAGTCCGGTGAGAGCAACGATGAAATACTCAACCTAAATGATAACTTAGAGGACAGCCCTGATGCAGAAGACACGGTCCCGGAACAAACAACATCCGGCACTTTCACTTCAGCCATTCTAGCGGCTATTGCAACGAAACTCACCAATTCATCATCGAAAAAATAACAATCTCATGGAAGCATGGATCACCGACCAAGAGCTACAAGAAGCCCTCAAAATAGTGAATACTGCCATAGAACAACGTTTATCCTTCGATTACAAAACTAGTACCCTAAACTTTTTAGAAACGATGAGTCCTAAATTTTCGGCACGATTCAAACGTTATGCCGTTCCATTTCTATCTGCCGAATATGCACATGTATCAATCAAGTCTGTTCCAGACAAAGCATTTCTCCGAGTTAGGAATATAGGAATAAAAATAGTGTGCGAATTCGAAACCCTTCGTAAAGATTTCCTCGAAATTACAAACCAATAATTCTTAAAAATATGCTTACAGTATTAATCTATGTGGTCGCCTTCCTGACCTTCGGCGCCGAACTATTTAACAACTACGACGGAAAAAAATGAAAATCGGAGACACTTACATTCACACCGTAACCAACACCCGGCTCCGGGTCGAAGAGATCAGGGAGAAGTGGGAGGGGCATTTTGTAGCATACTTGAAGCCCGAGGACCCTAAATGCAAAAGCATGTCCGGGTATATGGCGGATCACGGGCGATACCCCTTTCCGGTGAAATTTGTCGAGGAGGAACTCGAAAAAGAAAACGGATCGTTTAAACGAGTATAGCTATGAAATACAACGGAGAAATCATACACTACCACCCCAGCAAGCCGAACCGCCGATAGATTTCGAATCACAGCAACAGTACATCCTAGCAGTTCGCTAGCTCTTGTGGACCGCTACGACAAAATGTACACGGCTACCAATACGACGAAAACCGTTATCTCCAAATAACAGGATATAAACTACACATATATTCAAAAAAAATTCAAAGTCAGACTCCAAGACAAAGACCTAAAAACCCGTTTTACCCCCCCCCGCCCATAGGAAGGGATGTAAATCAGAAAATTTTACTACCTTTGTATTATAGCAGAAGCTACCTTGCCATCCGCAAGGTGGCTTTCTTATTTCACAGGGTGCAAATAGGGTGCAAATCAGTCCGGGAACAGCAAAAGAAAAACACCTAACTCTGTGATCGTCACATCGTTAGGTGTTTGATTTAGAGGTCTGAAGCGGATTCGAACCGCTGTACAAGGTTTTGCAGACCTTTGCCTAGCCACTCGGCCATCAGACCATCATCTTTCCCGCTGCGCCCTCTCTACACCAACCTAACCCTATCAGCTCTCTCCGCTCCCTTTCACACAACCGGAACTCAAACCGAAAAACGGCCCCTCTCCGGCCCGGGGAGCGTTCGGAACTAATTTCCAAGCGCATCGGGAGTGCAAATATACGAACAATTCTGATTTTTGCAAAACTTCTGCCCAACTTTGCATTATTTCCCGAATAAATTCCCGTTATTTCCCAAAAACCGCTACCTTTATCATCTGCAAAAACGATTTTTCATTCGCGGCTATGACCATCGAAGATATTGCCCTTCAGATGACTCCGGGCATCGGTATAAAAGGAGCCGTGCATCTGCTGGAGCTGTTCGGCGATGCGCGGAGCATTTTCGCCGCCACCGCCGATGAACTCGTCGCCAAAGCCGACCTGCGTCCCGACACGGCGCAGCAGATCGTCCGCCGGAAGGGATTTCCGGCCGCCGAAAAGGAACTCGCCCACTGTCGCCGCAACGACATTGCGGCCGTCGCCTCCACCGACCCGGAATACCCGGCGCTGCTGCGCGAAATCCCCGATTATCCCCACGTAATATACATAAAGGGCTGCGTCGAAGCCCTCTCGGCACGTTGTATCTCCATCGTCGGAACACGCGAGGCGACCCCTTACGGACAGACGGCCTGCAACCGGCTGGTCGGAGGACTCGCAGAGCGCGTTCCGGGGCTTTCG